>VFQS010000028.1_pt1 | contig 237547 bp, 221 predicted proteins | sample 3512361 | NCBI WGS metagenome assembly VFQS01 (sample SAMN10412375, study PRJNA504923) | tailings metagenome | isolation source: Relicate 1 Philex TSF3 active mining | place: Philippines | reverse complement strand
CTGTGTCTGCAGATGTGACAGAGCCGTACAAGGCTGTGTCTGCATTGGCACGAGCTGTAGCTTCAGCATTGATTGAACCCAGTAATGCTGTATCAGCATCGGCACGAGCGGTAGCTTCCGCATTGATTGAACCCAGTAATGCTGTGTCTGCAGATGTGACAGAACCGTACAAGGCTGTGTCTGCATTGGCACGAGCTGTAGCTTCGATGTCTACGTCTTCCCTAGTGGCAATTTCATATTGGGCTGATGTAGTAGGACCATAATAACTCGACGCACCATTATTGTCTAACCATATAGCATTTCCAGTAAACTGTTGAATATTATTTACATCAATGTTTACTGCTTGAATGTTTGGTGCATAAAATGTAGTATCCGCAGATAATTCAACCTTATTAGTGCCAAATGTCATTGTTGCACTGGCTGTTGTACCATCCCAGTTTTTAATTGTATTTTGCTCGATTTTGAGTCTATTTGCTTGAGCACCGCCAGGAGGAGGAACGAACGCCATATTGTTTTATACATAAGCGTAAGAAAAAAATCTATATAATTCATAAATTTTGAATTCTATAGAATCAATAGGAGATTATTTATAACGCAATATAAAAACGGTATTGAACAGATTGACCGTCTTTAATACCATTTTCTGCTAGTGATTTACTGTTATCAAGTACGCTGCCGGAAGACTGTTCAATCAGTGTTTCTTGAAATGTGGAACCGGGAGATACGCCTAACAAGCCGTCAACCATATCGGCTAGTTGCTGAGGTGTTTGGCTGTTTTGAATGGTCACATTGAATTCCTTACCAATGTAAGGCTTCACTGCATTCGCGATTTCCAACGCGGTCACTGGGTGTGTTGGTTTTACTCCGCCAACAACTTTAACATTCAGAGTAATAAGAGACATTTTCTAATTGAGTATAGAAAATAAACGCCCCAAAAAGCGCACTCCGGGATAATTCTTTCCTGTTGGATTTGTGAAACTCCGGGAAGTTTATAGTTGATTTCAATAATAAAAATAAAAATAAGCATTATTTTATAAATTTTTGAAATAAAATTTTATAAAATTGTATTTTATAGGACTCTAAAACCCAAATGTCGATGTACTAGCTAACATCGGGCGTACAGGCGGTCCGGGTGCATAATCAGCTTTGCATTTAATATTTGGTTCAGGACACGGTGCGCACATAGCTGCAGGGCATGCAGGACATGCTTTAGGTTCAGGGCATTTGACAACCGGGCAACGTGGGCGCGGGCATGGCGGACACTCACCAATCTTGCACGGCTTGCTGCATGTACTAATACAAGGCGGGCATTGAGGCACGGATGATTTGAGTACATATTTGGACATATCGGGCAACGGTGGGCATTCCGTCTTTAACATATACTTGGACATATCTGGCATGGGCGGGCACGGAGGCACCGACGCTTTCAATACCCATTTGCTTGGATCCGGTTCGGGGCATGTTGGGCATGGCGGGCATTTCGGGCGTTCAGGTGCAGGTGGTGCAGGGCACGGGCATGGACGTGGTTTTGTGCAACGATCGCATGTTACGCCCGCGGATAAATCAACAAATGATTCCATATTTTTACGTTTTCCATACATAAATCCTATGTAAAATACAACTCCTACTACAAGGAGTAGTATTATACTATTCACAGGTGTGAGTGCAACCTTGATCATTTCTATATCGGGAAAAGAATTATGTTGTTACATCATTGTGGCTTTGAATTTTTGGGTCGGGTCATATTTCGGGCATCCAAACATTTCAGGATACCATCCTCCCCATGTATCTCCTAAACGATTACATACCATTGTGAAATTTCCTTTCCAACTATAATCGGGACCAACTGCATCCGGATTTGAAATGCATCCAAATTGCGCAGGGTCACCTAAATTTGCACCGCGTACTTGACGGCATAATTCCTGTGACCGTTTCTTATAATCTGCACCTCCAACAAGACTATCATCAAATGCAGAGGCTGAACCGCGGCGCTTAATTTGTTCATCATTCATAACAAATCCGGGACGAATAAACACATCGGGGCTTACTTCTTTCGGTGGATTCAGGATTGCATTACCGGAAGCTGTGTCTCTTACAGCAGTTGCAGTGGTCATTTTATCTAGCGAGGGATACTCTGCAGCTGATCCTGTGGCTGTGCGTGTATAGGACGTGTTGGGACGTTCGTATGTTTGGTGTTTATTTGACGATGACGATGACTGTCCCTCGGGTGCGACCATTGCACCTACAACTTGAAGTTCTTTCATAAACACCTCATACATTTCTTTACTGATTGGTGTTTCACTGACGGCTAGCGCCGACAAACGGCGCTCAATGGATTCCAGGCGTTTCACTAAATTATCGCGTGCGGCTACTTTTGGATCATATTCCAATTTCACTTCCAGCTCCCATTTCAAATATTTTGCGCTTTCCAATAATTCATGGAGGGCTTTTACATCCATACCGCCGCCGGGTGTAGGTGATACCTTGGCTTGTAATCCATTGGCGATTTGTGCACGGGGTTCAATCAGTGGCGGCAGTGATTTGTTTTCTTGTATTTGTTTCAAGAATGCTTCGGCGGTGGATGCACTGATTGGTACATCTTCCAGTTTCATTTCCTTGCGTTCAACAGCTCCAATTAATTCACGAACATCTGCTGCTAATTTTTCCAATTGTGATTGACGTGCTACCAGCGTAGCTGATGTGGAACGCAGATTCGCAATCCGCAAATGTTCTTCGTCAATGCGTTGTACCAGATTTTGTAGTTCTTTGAGTGTAATTACACCGGGTTTACCTGCGACAACGGTTGCTTCATATGATAGCTGTGGCGCAACCGCTTGTTGCTGCGATGAAGTTCCAGCCGATTTTAATACTGCAATTAATTCCTGATATGTCTTTTTCAAATACCCGCCTTCTTCAGCCGCCATGACTTGCGATGTTTTCAATTCATTCAAATATTCAGGAGCCATTTGAATATAATATCCCAATTTCAGTTGAGTATCTGAATCCGTTACAATTTGTTTGAGTTTAACCAGATCAACTTTTGGTAATAAATCCATAAATTCTTGAATTGTTTTTTGCAGCATAGTTTCTTCCTCTGGTGGCATTTTCGCTACTTGTGCAGCTGGTTGTTCAGGATTAGCTTGAACATTTTGTGTATAGGAACGAATTGTTTGTGACAATTCTGCTAATTTGGATCGTAATCCTGTAACGTCGTTCAATGTCAGTTCACTGGTTTGAGGCGATGCAAGTGCTGCTTTCAAGTCTTTCTGGATTGATTGTGTTAGTGTACGATACATCCCAATTGAATGTTTGGTTTCAATTGGAAGTTTGCTTTGTTTGTAGTCAAATGTAGCTGCAAGAATAAAAAATGCATCGAGTTCATCCAATGCAGCCTGAATATCCTTTGTTTGCGGTTTTGCAACTGTAGGATTCGCTGTTATTGCACCAGGTGTATCAGAAGGAATTGCTGATGTTTGTGAAGCACTTGGCACGGATCCGTCAAACCCTTCACGATTCGCACATGAATAATACAATATAGCAGCTAAGACTAGAACGCCTAATATTAATACAATAATATTAAGTGTTTTGGATGGGAATTTGAGTGCTGGTAGTTTCATTCACACTCTCTACCGTCAGAAAGTGATTATATTTTGCCAGTGAGCTTATAATTTACACGCCCAGCACGGAATGCTGTCTTTGCGAATGTATTGCTGCATATCTGGACATACAGGACATGCTTGCTGACGAGGGCAAGGTTCTTGACGGGGACATGTCCGGGGCACTGGTACTTCCACAATACGTTCGCGAATGATTTGTTGCGTTTCTACAGGTTTAGGCATTATTTGTTGGAATGCTTTTCCTTGTTCCAATGCTTTGCTAGGTGATACAGGTTCATTTATAGGTTGCGGCAATGATGACTTGCCTTCCGCTTCTTTAGGTTGTTCGCGACCAGTATTGGAAGCGTGCGGTTGCGTTGCGACAGCCGTAGGCATGGTTGGACGAACATCGGGTATATTTCCAGGTGTGCTGATTAATTGTTCCAGATTTCTTAACATTGAATTTACATTAATTGGGGCTTGTTGTTGAGTTTGTTGTTGAGTTTGTTGTTGAGTTTGTACTTGTGCTTGAGGCTGGGTTGGCGGTGCATCAAATCCTTCGTACATATGACGAACAAACAATGATGGATTCGTGTACAGTATCAATCCTACAACTGCAATTATAACCCAAAATATCATTGAAAAATAATCCCACATTCTGTTGTCTATCTACTACTATGGGGAACGGATTATATGTCTAGAAAAATTATGAAAAATTGACATCCTGTATATCAAACAATTTATATTCATCAATTTACGCATTTATTCGTATTTAAAATGTCAATTGTAACAAAGACTGGATACAAACTGCGGTACAAGGATGATGACGCAATTGAGGTTGGGTTGGATGAAGCCGGGCGTGGTTGCCTATTTGGACGACTCTACGTCGGAGCCGTGGTGTTTAGCAATGATCTTGAGGATTTCCCTGATAACGGTGAAATGCTCGACATGATTAAAGATTCAAAGAAACTCTCGGCTAAAAAGCGCGATTTGCTGTACGATTACATTATTGAAAACGCACTGGATACGTGCGTCGCGTATGCAGAAGTGGATGAAATTGATCGTGACAATATATTGCAAGCCGATTTGTCGGCTATGCATCGCGCGCTGGACGGGTTGAATGTACCCGTGGAGCGTGTACTGGCTGACGGCGATCATTGGCGTCCGTATCGTGACACGGAAGGCTTTGCGATTGTGGATGGTGACGCTCAATATCTCGCGATTGCAGCTGCTGGCATTCTGGCTAAAGTATCGCGTGATCGTTGGGTCGCGGAAATGGTGGCTAAACATCCAGAATGGGAGACACAATACGGACTGGTGCATAATATGGGATACGGTACGGCTCAGCATATGAAAGGACTCGTTGAATACGGCGCGACTGCACAACATCGGACATCGTTTGCACCTGTACGGGCTGTGCTCGGACTTCCGCTCAAGGAAAAGAAAGCCGCGGGTGCTGGCAGCCACTATAAAAAAAGCTGGGCAGGCATTAAAGAAGAATAAAAAAGAATAGATCAGAAATTCAGACAAATTACTGTTCTATACTACAAACAACTGTTTAGTGGTGTTTGCGTCCGTGGCGGCGGTGCTTGCGGGATGCACGGCGGTGACGGCGCTTGCCGCCCATCATCATGTTATTACGACGGCTGTTGCGGCGTGTGTTTTTGCGGTGACGACGTCCGCCCATCATGTTATTACGGCGGGACGCACGGCGGCTCTTGCGGCTGGCGCGGCGAGAGTTGCGGCGGTTTGCGCGACGGCTTTTGCGTTCAGCCTTGCGGGAAGCACGGCGGCTCTTGCGAGCACCACCGACAGCGGGCATGTTCAGTTTAGGGACGTTGGCATTGGCAGCGGCGTTCATTTGTATATCAAGTGCGAAGAAATTAAATACCGCGCACTCAGGATGTTATGATGAAAATTGACACGTCCTAAACATTTTTTCATATAATCCAAAAACGTTAAACATGAAAGTCCTTTTCTTTGATACAGAAACAAACGGTCTACCCAAAGATCGTCGGGCTCTTCCGCAGCAAGTGGATTCGTGGCCGCGGATTCTGCAGCTCGGGTGGGCGTTGGTTGACATTCAGGACAATGGAGCTATGACTGTGTGCGATGCGCGTTCCGTAGTGTTGAATCCGGGAGATCTTGTTTGGAACGCCGAATCCGCGGCTATTCACGGAATAACTCAGGATCGTGTGCAGTCGGAAGGCATTTCCTCAGCCCAAGCACTTGCACAATTTAAATCCCTTGTTCAACAATCCCATGTCATAATTGCACATAACATGGCGTTTGATAAACCCATCTTACGTGCTGAATACTTCCGTCTAGATCCATCGGAATCCTTTTATTGGTGGACACCGTATGAATATTGTACAATGGAAGCCACAAAACATCTTTGTAAGCTGCCATTTGCAAATGGTCGTCCTGGAAAACCCAGTGATCCATACAAACTACCAAAACTAGTTGAACTTCATACATATTTGTTTGGGTCGCCGGGAGATTATGTCTTTCACGATGCACTTAGTGATGTTCAATGTACAATCGCATGTTTTCGCGAACTTCTGGCTCGTCGTCTTGTGACACCATTTGACCAATGGCTGCGTGCACTGCGTGTCCGTGAACGAGCTGCAGTTCGGGAGGCTGCGGCGGGGGAATCCAGGAACGCTGCATCTTGACCTTGAATTTCGGCTGAACTTGACGGCTTTGTAAAATGACCACCAGTCATATCCAATCCAATTACTACACGCCATCCATTTTTGCGTAAATGTTTTCCAAATTTCAATGCTTCATACGGTAGTACTTGGGCATCATGTAGTGCAGTGCGTACTAAGAACTTTGGGGCTTGTTGGGGCGCACGGCGTACGATATTATTGGGCGAAATTGCACGTAGGGCTTTAAACTCGTCGGGACGCCGAATCGGATCGCCAAATTCATCGTATTCGAGCTGTGTGAGCGGGAGTGCAGGGTTTGTTGTTGTACGCAGCACATCCAAATACGGAACTTCAGCATACACTGCGCCCACCAAGTTCGGATATTTCAATCCAATATATGCTGCAAGCCATCCACCAGCCGATCGTCCGTATATAATTGTTTGGCTCGGCTGTATTTTGAATTGTTTTTGAACGGTTTGAATTACTGCAGCAGTGTCGTCAAACGTGGTGTGTTTTCGGATAGCGGTGCGTCCGCCATCATACCATTCATCACCATTATCACGTCCGCCGCGCGGTGCAGCTACGACCAGCGCGTATCCACGTTCCAAATACGGCAACCAACGCAATGGATACCCTGCGTATGCAGTTATTCCATATGCACCGTAGGCTGAAACAATAAGACGTGTTGGGTTCGCGATGTGTGAAACATACCAATACGGGATTTCTGCATGATCGCGTGCAACTGCTGTTCCGTGTATAAAATATGGTAATTCTAGTATTTGAGGAAACGTTTGAATAAGGGTGTGTAAATCGCCGCCACCCGTGTTTAATTCATAGATTTGCGATGGTTGATTTGGAGCATGATACGCAAACCGCGGCTGCATTTTTGGCGCTATATGAAATGTAATTGTACATGGCGCGGTGTAATGTGTTAATTTCTTGAAAACGTGGGTTTTTGGATTAAATTCATAAATATTCATTACACATTTTGAAATAACGGAAAGATAGATCTTGGATTTGTAATAAAATACATCCATTAAAAAAGAATGTTTGGGTAATTTTATTATTATGTTATTAATTTCCAGATTTGAATTGTTTCCATAAATCATTTTTGAAATAGGAAATAATGATCCTGTTAATTCATCGCCTGCTAATTCCGTCTGCCACACAATTTCAAAATTATCTTTGTTTCTTACAATATATCCTAATTGCTGGGATAAGGCATTGGATCGTTTTATAAATACTGTTTCGTCGTACACTGGTTGGTAAAGTTCTACTTGGAATCGTGGGTCGTAATCAAAATATACTAATTGGACATCATTTCCTGTTTCAATATCTGCATGGTAAATACTAGGTGTTCGTAGGCGATTTTCAGTTGTTTGATACCACAGTTTAGCGTGTGCAAAACACGCACGTTCACCAACATGTTTGATTGTATATAATGGCTTTTCGGCATTGATAATGTACATTGATAATTCCAAATCTTCACCACCGGATCCAATATCGCGAATTACAAAATAATGCTTTGAATCTTCGTGTGTTCCAAATGATTTAATGTCTTCATATAATTTGTCGCCTACCCATACATTCAATGTATGACTAAGTGCATATTGAATATGTACATGTATTTTTTGCCATGCATATGATTCCTGTGCATAGTCGGGCGATTGTGGCAATCCATCTTTGTATACAGTTTCAAACATAGTTGTCCATTCGTTGGCTTCAGTTTGAAGCGAATCTGTGGCTGCACGCCATGCGGCTTGTTCATATGTAACTGCTTTTTTGAATTCGGGACTAGATTGATTTTCCAGTTTTGCATATGTATCACGCCAATGCGCGTGCCCAATGTCGCGAATAAAATGTGTGTCGCCCGAAAGCATCCCCTAATTATGGATATGGAAAAAATTGATTATTGGAATATTGGAATTTTTGTTCATATTGTAGGGACAGTCAAGTAATTCTTTCCAATTTTCTTTCAAAATGGCATTTCTTTTCAAGCCTGTACGTTACGAGCTTCGTAAGGTGTTTAATAGTTATCGGTCATATTACGATGTTGACGATCCAATCTGGACTGAAACTATGCAGATCAACACAAAGCGTTTATATACATCCAAAGAGGTGAGTGAATTGTATGAAATGTATGAATGGATGCAGTATGGTGCAGATGAGTATGAATGTTTTGAAACCTGTTGTGGATGGTGTTATGAGCCGCGAGCCGATTGTCCCATGAGCGACAACGAACATGATGAATGTGATTTGCGGCTACATTATCATTCCGAGGAGGGTATAATAGAACAGGAAAAAACATTGATTGAATTGAAGCCTGTGTTGCCGTCTGTCGTTGTTGATCGCATTATGCAATTTCTTCTCCCCCACTGTAACACAGATGAGTAAAAAATGTTGCTGCTGAAAACTGCTATTATACTACATGTACTACATGCAATAATACTTTAATGTTTCTTCATCCAATACATAATCAATATTTTGATATTGGTTATTTAGAACGCAGCATCCACAATTATCTTCATTTGCTTGGTCAATCTTACACCTTTTACCAATTTAATTGGTAAAAGGTTAACTAACCAATTAACATTTTCAACGCCCAATTCAGTAGCCCTGTGGGCTACAGAATCGGCGTTTTAAATGTTAAAAGGTGTAATACAAATTGCTGTAAATACCGGCTCACGGTTCCAACGACCCAGCATTGTTGTATAATGGATTGAATTAATTGAATTAAACGAACGGCGAATCAAAGAAATAATTCGTGACATTTTTGTTTTACTTGGTGATATTCATTAATCATTTCAATTTTTACGGTGTCTGGGTGACGGACGATCTAAACTTCATTCAATTACAATTTCCAGATACATTGCGACTATGCGTATTGTAGTTTTGAGCCGGTCTGCACGTGCCGCTGATTCGCCAGCCTGGGGGCTGGGCGTTGATGCAAAACTGATTGAGCAAGTGCTGCGCGAAATGAACGCAGGTGGTCATATGCGAATTGAATCCATTGATCATATTGATCCAACTTCGTTTTATGGGTCTCCACGCAAACCGCGAATGGTAGATCTTCAGATTCATTTGGAAGTTCCGTGTCGCGCGGCGATGGGATGGGCGCGGCGCAATATCATGGTTGTCAATCCTGAATGGTGGGTACGTGATGCATGGAACTGGGCATTTGCGGCTGCTGGCGGAGCCGTGGGCGGATTTGATGCATTTGTGTTTAAAACAGCTCATGCACGCGGATTGTTTCCAGAAGTGGAAGACTATCGTGCGCATGTGATTCATTGGCGGGCTTCACCGCATATCATGAGCGCGCCGCCTGCGGCTGCGAAACACCGTCGCGGCGACTTTTTGTATTTGATTGGTGCATCAACCAATAAACTTGCTGCAGCATGTGCAATTGTCAAAGAGTGGCGAGCCGAATGGCGCAAACTTGTCATTGTGGGTACAGAGAAAGTATGTGAGACATTACAGAAACTTCGTGATGACACAAGTATTGAATATCGGACATCATTGACACCTGCTGAATGTACTGAACTTCAAACACAGTTTGGATATCATATTGTTGCATCAGCCGCTGAAGGATTTGGACACACAGCTGCTGAAGCGGCTGCTGTAGGTGCGCTACCCATTTGGACAGATATTCCAACCTATGAAGAATACTATGGTGGCATTTTGCGACATGTTGGACGTATAGCGGCTGGTGGATCGGTTGGTGATACTGGCGGAACCAGCGATGCAGAGTTTCGTCTAACACCAGCACGTGAATTCGAAGGTATTGAAGGTGCAGTTCACAGTGTGCTTTCCTTGGAAAAAGCTGATGAAGAACATTTACGGGGTGCTTTGAAACATGTTGCAACAACACGTGCAAAGGAATTCCGTCATCAATGGCGGTTCTTGATCCATTCCCTTGTACGTACACCCGCAATGCCTGCTATTATTACATTGCCGCCAAAACCTCTACCTGCTGAAGAACTTCCACACGTTGCAATTATTACGCTGACATACAATCGCCCGCAATGGTGGGGAAATATGGTCCATAATATCTTGAAATGCGATTATCCACCAGATAAACTATCGTGGATTATTGCAGATGATAGCGACGGAGTAGTTGGACGTGTGGATGCACAAATGGCTAAATTCCAATCCATGCATCCCCGCATTCATGTGAAATATTTATCCATGCCGCGTCGTCTGCATATTGGTGAAAAACGCAACAAAGCAATTGCGGCTGCACCAGCAGAGGCTAAAGTGTTTGTAATGATGGATGATGATGACCATTATCCACCTGGATCGGTTGCAGGTCGTGTGGCTTGGCTGCGCGGACTTGGTGTTGAATGCGTGTACTGCTCAACGCTACCAATGTATGATTGCGGACGGTATATTTCTGCTGTGAATGTACCGCCGCTCGATTTATCGCCCGTTGAACGTATAAGTGAAGCCTCACTGTGTTTCACACGCACATTTTTCAAAGAACGTGGATTTCCTGCACCAGTTGATGTAGCAGAAGGTGAAGAATTTTTAGTAGATCGTCTTGGTACAGCGGCTGAAATTCCACCTGAAGGAATTATTGTTTCGTTTATTCACGGAGCCAATGCAACATCGCGCCGCGTTCCAGAATCATCGGAACCGAATGGATGCCATTACGGCTTCGATGATGAATTTTTCACATACATTACAAATTGCGCACGTTGATTACGCGAGGGTTAAAGTCTGGTGTGCTATATATCAAACAATATTCATAACTATGGATTTGTTTGATCGTTCATCTCCAACGGATGAAGATGATAATGAAGTAGAAATTGTACACACATACGAATATGAAACAATTCAGTCTACGCTTGTAAATTTACTTCAGTTTCATTCAAATAAAGCAACAGAAATTGTGGAAGATATTCGTGATTTTACGCGTCCTTGGCGACGACGGTTGCGCGACATACTATTTCGTGAAAATGAAAAATATGTAAAATTTCTGGAAAAAAACCCAGCGGATTGGCCAGGTGTATCAGAGCACACATCATTCTTTCATGCACTTGGACGTCAAACAACTAGTCTTGGAACCTCGTGGATTGAAAAACACGTGAATCCAGTTATTGATAAAGATGCAATTCTAGCCGAAGTTGATGCAGAATGCGAACGCTGCGGTAGCAGCGGAAGCGGTGTCGACGGAAGCACACTTAAAGGACTACGAAAACAAATTGTTCAACTAATGGATAATTATTTGGCTACTCTTAACAAGGTATTTCAATTTCACGCAGCGCTTGAACATAAAATCACACAAATGACGCGTTTGAAATCACACATTGAAAGTATGGATTTTTTGGATGATGATACATCCGAAGAAGCTAAAGAGCTACAAGTATCGGCTCTGAAATTCTTACAATCAAAATATCGTGCTCTAGGTGTGGGCGACGATTACATTGGATTTTGTAAAGAATATGCGCGGTTTCAAGCGTACAGATCTGTACTTGGCGCAGTCCAAGCCGGTAGTGATATGCACGATGTACCAATTTGTTCCATTTGTGCAACAGGAACTGTTGTAAGTGCATTAAACCCATGTGGACATGTATTTTGCAATACATGTACACAAAAACAACGCTCACAATGTTATATTTGCCGTACAACTGTCAAAGGAACGCTGCGCATTTATTTCAGTTAGTTTTCTGAATTTGATTCTTCAAATGCTTGATCAATCCATTCCAAATTTAGGATTGTTTTATACAGTTTGGTTTTCTGGTCTGGCGTTAAAAGATAATGTTTATCTAGAGCCAACAATAACTGGCTGTAGCGATACATGAAGAGTTCACGTAGAAAACGACGGGATTCGCTCATAGCGATGCTGCTGATTTCAAACATATCTACGGATTGATCAATTTTATTAAAAATAATCAACTTTTTGAAGATGATTATGATCATGCGCAAGACGAACCTGAACCGATTGAACCTATTGCTCTACCCGAACCCATTGGTTTACCTGAACCAATTGCACTTGCTGAAATTCGTAATTTTGAATATAATAACGCACCAAATGCGCGAAATATAATTATGATGGAAGATAAAAAGATAAACGAAATTGACAATACACATATAGTTTTTAAACATGGTCCTTCATTCTTCTATTATGAAAAAGAAAATATTGATATTGAGGATCATTCACGATGGGTATTTAAATGTCATGGATTATTACCTGGTGGAACACCACGGCGTGATCAAATACACGAAGATACAATATATTATAATCTTTCTGGTCCAAACATGAATTACATTGTTCAATTGTCTCAATTACGCGCTGCATTAAATCATCCTGATCATACATTTGAACTTGTACAAACTGGTCAATTAGATCACACCGTAAGTTATAATGCAGTTATTGCAAATCCTGCAATGGGTACAGGTTTGGATGGACAACCTGTTAATATAATCGGATTGTACCATTGTCAGGATGGATCAAATCAACCTTTATTCGCAATTCATTCTCTACATGCTCATCAGCGAGTACAAGAAGGAGCCGGAAAAAGACGTCGTCGCACATTACGTAAACGGAGACACAATCGCCGCACAACTCGTTCCGTAATATGATCTAAGAAAATAACACGTATTCATCATAGGATACAATGTCTTTGATTCCTTCTGATACTAGTGCTGGTGCAACTGTCACCGAACTTCCTGCATTAATTCGTCAATGGATGAAAATTCAGGAAGAAATGGCGACACTCAATAACGAAATTAAACAACGAAAAACACAAGGTAAAGCTCTAAAAGAAGTCATTATTCGTATCATGGAAACAAATAATGTAGCCAATTTGTCAATTAGTAAAGGAACACTTGTCCATTCGGTCCGTGAAATGCCCGAACGTATTAGTAATACTTATTTACTCAAACATTGCAAAGAATTTTTTAGCGGGGATGAGGCGCGCGCACGGGCGCTTGTTGAGTATCTGGAAGAAAATCGTTCTGTAAGCGTCAAACACGATCTTAAACTGCGCGCACCCGACTCGGATAAATTGTCACACCATAGTTAGAAAACTTTGATATGTCCATTGGATCCGCCATTGCAAATGGAATCAACGCTGTTATTGATCAAACACCCCTGGCTCGCACCGAAACATTTGAAAGTCAAACAGGTATTGGCTATGCACCTGCACGTGTTGCACTTGTCTCTGTACTGACCGCGTTTGTTATTTTTGTTGTCATTTTATTCGTTGGCAAATATTTGTGGAACAATGTTCTCCATGAATTAGTGCCTGCAATTAAACCAGCCAAATCCGTATGGCAAATTTTAGGTCTGGCTATTTTGATCTCATTGATGCACCCCGGTTCTTGCGCTTGTGGAATGTAAAAATTGAACTTTTCAAATTCTTATATTAAATACTTCAGTATACCTGTAATATTGTAATATTTACCTGATTCCAAATGTTTCGAGAACGTCTGATTGCAGCCTGTAAACTTATCATTGCATGTTTTATTTCATTTATTATAAATATCAATGTTATCTACATTGATATGTATACCCCATTATTATTTGGAACATTTGTGCTAGTTGTATATGGATTTCTAAACCCATATGATCCTCATATTCAGAATTTATTCCAGAACATATTGTAGAATATGCAAAAATATACAGCGCATAAAACCACACAAAAACGGCACACAAAACGAATAACAAAACGAAAAACAAAGCGGAATATGCGAGCAAATATACGTCAACAGTCAAGACGAACCAGATTTATGTTGAAAAAACAAAAAGATTTACCCGATATGCTTGCACGAATTGTTGCACTTCGTGCAATAGAAGCAGGTATAATTCATATTCCAGAAGGTGAAGATATTGAAGAAGATATTTTTAATACGGAAATAAATTTATCACAGGCTTTACATATTGCTGAGGCTGTGGCTGAGAATGCAGATAATCCAGAACCTATACGAGAACAAATACGAATTCAAGCGGATCAGGTTCAACGACGCGGACGCGGATGCAGCTATGGTCTAAAATTAGGTAATTTGCTACATGTTCTATTATCATTATCTTTAATGTTTTCTATACATTACGATCCAATAAAATCTCCTTTGGTAGCTTCACCACGTACAAATTTAGTATTTGATAAAGTAGCCGGTTATTTCAGCACAGCTGCAACACTTGCTGAATTAGCATCTCTTGATTCGGTAGGATTTTACAAAATGTGTGGAGTTGGTTCAAAATTATTGGGTACTGCAAGTCGTTTTGCAGCATCAAATGCTGGTATAATGCCAATGACTCCGTATGAAAAAGACAGGGAAGTTTTAAAATTTGCAGAATTTGCAGGCAGTCCAGCTCCGTTGTCAGATTATTTAAAATATCAAAAATATCTTGGCACTGCATATTTAGCGCGTGAATCGCATCGTAAAAAAAAGCCTGTATTATCAAAAATAATCGAAACGTTTCCAAAATCAGTTGTAAATATTCAAGAAAACGTTGCAAAGTCAATGGGAATTCCAGTAGAAAATATTACTCCAAATTTAATAAGCAAAAAAGTACTAGAAAGTTTTATACCTGAAACTATACCGGAACTACCAGAGCTGCCTGAAATGAATGCATCAACGCGGCGACGGGTTGGACATGCAGGAAAAGCAACAATGGGTCTTGGAGCTGCAGCATTAGCGGCTGCAGCAGCCAGTGCTGCCGGACGTGCGGAACATGCGAATAATAACAATAACGACAACAATTAAACGACACTCTTTCAATAAATATATTAAACTTGTATTTACTATATTTATTACAATTTATTACAACTTTTTTACAAGTATTGTGGCGATCCCCCAAAAATGGTATATTCGCTCAGATCTTCCACACCGTTCGGTGTGTAATATCCAGGATCACGTGGTCCAGCCGGGACATCCATATTGGCTTTTTCCATCAAACATTTGGATGTAATACTTGCTCCAATACGTTTCACAATGCGATTAAATGTAGCTACATTTGCATTGATAGCTGCAGAATCACCTGAACACATTGTTTTCAATAACATGTTGCCGCGTGATTCAAACTTTTCAAGGACCATCGCAACATCGCGTTCACGTACTGCATTACGTACACAACGTCCTACAAAATTGGCGGCTGGTTCAATATCGTGTGCTGTTGCATACGGTAACTGATAGGTTGAATAAATACCTGCACCTGCACCTGTTATATCTGCATCAATACAAAGCAGTTTTTGTAAAATTAACTTGAATTCTTCATAAGCTTCACCAGCCGCGCTATTTGGTGCAGATTTGCTGTACAATTGAGCTAATAACGCTTGAGATTCGTGATCACGGGCTAAGCATCGCGGCATTGTTTCGCCTTCAATGGCTACGGTTGTAAATCCTTCTGCCATGAACCGTGGTCGGAGATATAAAACAATTCCGATCGCAAGAACGACCAAAAAAGCGTAGGTTGCCAATGTCATATAATCGGGCATTTCGTCTATCTACTATACTTTTCTATAAATTTGCGTGTTATGCTTCAGTTTCAGCGTCTACCCCAGCGCCCGCCGGCGACAGCATTGAAATCCATGACTGTTTCATGCCTTGGAAGATTTGATGAATGTGTGTACAAACAGATGCAATTGCTTGACGCGCAATCAGTTCCTGATGTTCTGTTTCAGCTACACCAATACGTACAAACATTTCCTGCCGGAGTGGATGCGGTACTTTATAGCCAGCATATGTGATACGCGGTTCTTTGCTTCCTTCATCCGTGTGATTTTCAACAAGGAATGTTTCCAAAAGATTGCCAAGTGTATGCCCCTCATTTTCAAAGATAACATCAACCGCTGGGAACCGTGTATCGCTTTTTTGAATACGAATATTGGAAGGAATAATTTTATCCATATCTGAATATTTTCGTACATGTTCTTGAATTGCTTCAATTCCAGCTAACACAATATTTGGAATAGGCTGTACGCCAATGGATTCAACATGGAATGTGAAACTATTAGGATTTCCAAATTCATCTTTCACATAGCATCTTTGGATTTCCATTGTATTGAATTCACGACGCAGTGCTGCATCTTGTTCGGGTGAACCAGTTTTCTTTTTATTCGCTGCAATCCAAGCTTGGAATACTTGTTCCACATGTTCGGGATCTGTATCACGCGTATATTCATATGCACACTGACTAACCGGCGACCACCGAATGTTTTCCTTGCCAGTACTCACAGCGGCTTTTGCACGGAAATGCAGTTCTTCCACAGGATACGCGCTATTTGTTTGTGGACGTAGGCGTGTAATCAGTGCAGTTTCGCCCGAAATTGGATCGGGAGGAAAGAATTGTTTGGAATCCTGCTGAACCGGTGCATCCATGGGATTCGCTGGATTGACACGATATACTTGAATATCACCTGCGCGTACATCAACAATCTTGGATTTATCTTCATTTCGAACATGAAGTTCAAATTGGTATTCTGCTGGATTGAAAGCGCGCCAATCTGGAACACAAATTGGAACCATGCCAACGCGGTGCGCCAACATTTCATTCACAAGCGGAGTAGTGTTTTTGATAATTTCTACTTGTGATTTATCATAGGGTTCTGTACGGAATCCAACCGATGGTGTGTGGACAAGAATGGATCGCCGAAGTGCATTGGCAATCGTTACATTTGTACCACGGAGTTCAAAACTCGCATTAATATGTGTTTCGCCTCCTGCAAGTAGGCGCGGGCTGGTAGTATCTGGAACGTAATTTGCAAACATTTATGGCTTTCTACCCTATGCTTCTAACAATTTTGAACCTGTCAACTTTTTAGACCGCGGTGCCGAGTGTTTGCACGCGAGCGCGGCATAATCACAGTACTCAAATCGCCAATCTATTCAACGAATTCAATGAGCGGTAAACATCGTCTGTTTTATAGCACCCGATGCCGGCACTGCCAGGCGTTTCTGGCTGAATTAGCCAAAACGCCATTTGCACCTGAATTTATACTTGTATGTGTCGATCCATCGCCATCACGTCCTCCACTTCCACCATGGCTGAAATCTGTTCCAACAATGATTCCTGCAGGTTCGTCTGAACCATTGGTCGGTCCCGGTGCAGTCAATAATTGGTTATTTGCACGTAAAATGGGTGTCAGCGGTGAACGTAAATCCGGTGCGGCTGCATTGGATGAACGCAACGCACTCATACGTCCGCCCGAGTACAGTCCCGATTTGGCTCCTCGTCCGCATGCAGCCGCACGCTCCGCAGCACCGCCACCAACAGCCGCACATTTAATGAGTTCGCCTGCTGGCGGCGCGGGTGCAGCAAATAGTGAATCAAGCAGTGGAAAACCGGATTTCCTGGGCGTGAAAGCATATGAAGGTACCGATGCAAATGTATTAGCATACCATGGCAATGAAATGAGCGGATCTGGAAAATGGTCGGATTCATACAGTTTCCTAGGTGCTGCTGGTGAAACTGCATCAGATAAAATGTACAACCCGATTGGTCGTCAATTTGAATCTCTAGTAGCGTCGCCAGCCGTTACTGGGCTTGGTGCAGCGGCTGGCGGCGGTGGCGGTCCGAAACGCTCAGCGAAAGAGGAAGCAGAACAACGCAGACTTGAAGCCTATATGGCAGCACGTGATAGTGATGTTCCTGGACCTCCAACACGACGTTAAAGAATCCTCGGTCTAAAACTACGCACTCTTTTATTACGTAAGATAGACTGGAAGAAATGGCAACACCAATTTCTGCATTTAACAACCAACTGGTCGCATTTGTAGAGGAACTTTCGGATACATATCCTGAAGAAAAATCCCTGAAAACTGCACTGGATGCATTACGTGCACTGAAAAAAGCAAATCCTAAACTTCTTCACACGGGATTTATGGAATATGTCTATCCCGATTTCCATGCACCTGTCATGGCAGAAGATGAAGAAACACTTATGAAAAAAGGTCATGAAGCACTTCACGGCGAACATGCAGAATATGCTTTCGCTTATGTCATTTTCGATCGTCATTGGTCAGGCATGAGTGAAGATAATAAAAAAGCCATTTGGAAATGGTGTAAAGTACTTGTTGTGCTGGCTGAACGTGCTGCTGGACTACGGGCTTGATTTACTATATATTTGTTAATGCGTTCTTATGTATGAAACCAACTCTTGACTTCATACAAATGGCTGCTGCGCCCACTTTTGAAGGAACATACGTGCAATTTGTGGATGACCTCAAGGGAACATTTCCCGAATTTTCGGCTGCGCTTACGCACGCAGCCAGTCTACCCGATTCCAAGGAACGATTTGTAAATATTTGGAAATCCCATACATCACATATTGCTGCATGCAATGCCTCAGTATTTGACGGAGCTGGTATTGAACTTATTCCAGGATTTGTTATGAAACGTGCATTATGGAATGAATTGTCTGAATCAACACACGGGGTCATTTGGAAGTATCTAAGTTCACTACTGCTGTTGGCTGCTGCAACATCTACCAAAGAAGAAGCAAGCGGACTTTGGGATCTTTCTGGATTTAATGCGGATATGGAAACCATGATGCGCATGCTTTCCGAAGCCGGTGCTGGCGGCGCTGAAGGTGGTGACGGTGGCATGGGCGAATCCATGAAAGATATTTTTTCCAAATTAAGTTCGATGGCATCCATGTTTGGAGGGTTAGGTGGACTAGGTGGAATAGCCGAGGATCTGAGTGGCGCGGCTTCCAAATTCAAGATTCCTGAACGTCTGTTCAAGGGTCATATTGCTCGCATTGCAGAAGAATTGGTTAAAGAATTCAAGCCCGAAGATTTTGGCATTTCACCCGATATGTTGGAATCTGATGATCCTGCACGTGTGTTTAACTATTTACAAGAAGTGTTTACCAAAAAACCGGAATTAATGATGTCGGCTGCACAGAAAATTGCCAAGAAAATTCAAGCCAAATTCCAACGTGGCGAAATTAAACGTGAGGACATTATTCGCGAAGCCGAAGAACTCATGAAGGAATTTTCAGAAAATACGGCGTTTTCGGAATTATTTGGATCGCTCGGTGAAATGCTCAAAGGTTCCGAAAAAGAAAGTGGTAATGAAGGATCCGCGCGGCGTCGCGAAGTCCAAGAACGCCTGCGTCGTAAAGCAGCGGAAAAAGAAGCCGCGCGAAAGCCTGCGGGCGCAACCAATGTCCTCGCAACAAGTGAAGCCGAGTTACGGGCTGCTGCTGCAGCTGCAGCCTTGCTAATGGAAGAAGACAAGGAAACAGCCGCCACAGCCAAGCGTGGAGCTGGTGCTACAAAACGCGGCGGTAAAAAATAAATAATTTATAAGTAGAACATGGAAATTGAGGAATTAAGTCAAAATATACAACGTGTTATTGGTATATTACACCAAAAACACGATGAAAATGAAACTTTGAAATGTGAAATGGAAAAATCAAAGGAAATGATTCAATGCTTGCGCGCAGAAAATGAAGCACTGAAATGTGAAATAGAACGCCTGGTCGATGCATTACGTCGCCATGAATACGAACGTCACGTTACTGCACAATATGATGATAAACCTGAACGTATGGGTCGTATATTACCATACGACGACAAATCACGAAGTGTAACTCCTACACCAGGTCGTGGCGGCGGTAAGAAAACAAGTTTATGATTTTTAATCATGTATACATTTGAACACATTTTATTCATTATTACGGAAATAATTATGTTGCGTTTTACGTAGTTCATATGTTATAATTTCAAAACAAAGTGTATTACTAGAGGAAATGTCATCACCCCGATGCGCACCGTTTTGGACAGAATCGCCATCTGTATTATGGCAGGATGCAACCGATTTTTTCCCATTTCACGCACAAGCCCGTAATTGTACAAGCACAGCTCTGAATTCATTGACCCGATTTGGATTGTATTTATCCATTGTTATGGCACTGCTGTATCGTGAACCAATGTATATTGGTTTAGGCATTGGTATTGCTATACTGGCTGTTGCAGCGTATTTTGGAATGAAACAAAGTGGAATTATTCGTGAAGGATTTACCACTATTGTAGGTCCCACGCTGGAATCCAGTGACGCTGGTGCAGCTCTTGCACTAGTTGGCGGTGAGGATGTATCCAATCGTGTTGTTGAAGATGTGATTGGTGTTCAAGATCGTACACTTCCAACAGGACCCAATCCGTTTATGAATATGCTTGTCCATGAAATCAAAAGCAATCCTGGCAAAGCGCCTGCATCCACAGTTGACACTCCCGAAATGGCGCGAACATTGAGCGATCAATTCCAAACGCGAATGTACGGTGATTCCACCGATGTATTCCAACGTAACCAGAATCAACGAACATGGTACACAATGCCCAGTACAAGCATACCCAATGACGGTGATTCGTTCCAAAACTGGTTGTTCCGTGTTCCTGGGCGGACATGTAAAGAGGGTAACAACTCGGTATGCCGCAGCGGAACAGAAGGTGGCGCTGTAACTTGGTTGAATGCTCTTTAAGTACATTTTATACTTCCAACAATCTGGATCGGGCGTGCTTTGCTATTTCGCTATTGTAGAATAGAACATGGCTACGTGTCGTAATAAACCATATGGCTGGAATACACGCAAAGTCGCAAAAAGCCCGTTTCGTGGAAATATGCGCCGTGCACGTGGGACTTTGAAAGCACATCGCGCAGGGAAATCTGTGGGATTCACAGCACGTTCTTCACTCAAATCAATGGGATTGCTGCCACGGGCTTCCGGATGTTATGAACTCGGCAATAAATATCGTGGAGTGTGATAGAGAAATATGTCAGTTGCACCCTATCCTCGTGGAGTTCCCGTCGCACGTGGCGAATTCGTGGTGAACGAATTTACTCGTACCCGCGATGATGCATGTGAAGTTGCTCAAAATATCCGTGATTCTTCAGGTCCCGGCACTTATCAAGTTCGTAATTTAGTTCCCTCTCAAAACGCCGCGGCTCGTGTTGAATATGTCAACCCTACAATTCTGGGACGTGAAGGATTCGGCTTCAATAACCAAAACATTGATATGGATTCCCGGCTTCGCCAGGAAGCCACACAAGCCGGTCGTCTTCGCTGCCCGTTGCACGTCCAATCACGCCCGTTTGCAACTGTGCCGTATATGGGAAATGGACGTGGAAACCCGGATGTTGAAAGTTCATTGATTTATTCTGAATGGGCACGTGTTGAACGCCCCTGTGGAACAGTGACTGAAACATTCTTTGATGGTCAATTTACGCCGCTGGTGCCGCATTTAGCCGCGCATATTCAAAATCCAGGCAATTTAATACCAGAAGTTGCATCAAAAGACGGTTCGTGGTTGAGAAGCGGAATTCCAAGTCGCCAATTTATTCGTGACTTAAATTGTTAAGTAGGAATTGTATAGTAAAATATTTTTTTCCTTTAAATTTTTGTCAACTGTAGTTGGTAAAAATTTGAAACCAGTATTTCCAGAATTATCTGAATTTCATTACAAATCCTGTATGAAAGAAACAACATGAAAAAATGAATTTGTTTTTCATAGTTAAATATCCATTACACGAAATGACATCCGTATACACAGACGCTGATTTCCAACTACACAAACTAAAATTAGTGTTTGAAAACAATTCAACAGAACCATACGAAATAAATTGTACACCACTTGATCGACGTTTACAAAACGCATATGATGCATTTGACCAAGACGATATGGAAATTCATTTCTATGAAGTGGAACAAGATGGCATGTATAAAGAAGATTGGGAACAATTCTTAGAAATTGTGGAAAAGGTACGCAATAAACGAAAGGAGCGATTTAATGAAATATGTATGAAGTTGAAAGACAATCCTGGAATCTGTTATCAAATCAAAAATTCAGATGGATTTTGTTATAACCAAATTGAAGGATTGTGGTTTGTTGTTCGTGGAAATGTTCCAAACATAATTACCCCCTCCCGGATCTAATTTTTAATTATTCTAATTAAGCAGAAATAGATATGAACATTTCAAGCACCTCCGCGCCATGGGACAGCTCATGGAACCGTATTGGATCCACTGACGGCGCTACAGTTCGCGACCAACAATCAGCTGGTATGTTTGCATACACCCAAATGCCAGCCAAATTCGAAAACCCTGGCAAGTGCCGCAACGCCCTTGGCTTGGTTGGCGGCTCCGAAGTGAGCAACATTGGTGGCAACATGGTAGATCTGGAATCCGATCTGCTGGGCATTACACGTGTCCAAAGTAAATGCATTGCCCGCCAATACAAGCCTGCATGCCCACTCGGTGGTAGCCGCGATTGCCCCGACACACCACCCAGCTTTTCATTCCAAAATAAGAGCACAGGCGAAGTCCGCACTGTCAATACAACCCCGAACCACCTGCCTACATGCCAAATGAATACATTGCCTGGCATTGGTTCTCCTGCACCACTCAACACAAATTCATGCTATCCTATGCGTTTTTAGACCTTTTAACATTTAAAACGCCGATTTAGTAGCCCTACGGGCTACACAATTGGGCGTTGAAAATGTTAATTGGCTAGTTAACCTTTTACCAATTTAATCGGTAAAAGGTGTAAAACCGCTCTAAGCTATAGCATCTTCTTTCGTTCAGAATCACATTTCATATATTCTACATGTGTTAGGTAAGAATCAGCGGGTGTTTTTTTTATAATATCATCCAAAATTCGATCAGCAAAATATTCCTTATCAAAGTAGATCAGTCTCCACTTTGTTCCTTTTTCAATATATCTCGGCAAACAACTTATACTGCCCTCTCCATCGTACTCTTTTTCCAACATTTTGGAAATATACATTTTTTTGTATTCATAATCGATTACCCACGTTTCCATACCCTCTAGCTTCGCAAGTTCAGCATCCGAAATAAGCACGTTGCCTGTGGACCGAGCAAGTTCAGCTATATAATCCTTGCTAAACTTTCTGTAGTTGAATAATTGTTGTGAACCCTTGTATGAAGCAAAAGCTGGCTCTTCAAGTATTTTAGCAAGCTTCACATTTGCCGATTCTTGGCAAATGCGAAGCTGGTCATTTATTCCCTAGGTATTTTTAGTCAAGCGGTCGAAAACCCGCTCGCTACCGTCTATATTCGATTGCTAGTAACACTTTTGGTGTTACTAGCAATTGAATCTATAAGGTATTCACTTGAATCTGACTCGACTGGCTTTCTTATTGCCTTAATCCACTTCAAGCCTTTTGATATATAATAATATTCCGTAAAAGCCAAGGGAATTATCCATAATAGATGCGCCGGCGGAAATACTTGTCCGTAAATTAGACCTACAAATGATAATATAATACATATTATTCCAGCACACAATCCAGCATAGATATCTAGCCTATGTCCGTCCAACGATACGTAGATCTCCAGTTCGTGCCCTTCACACGATGTATAAATCTCGAATCCACGTTCTTTAGAAATTATATGGCACATCTCTATTTTTCCGTTTAATCTATCAGCCTCATATCTCTCAATTTTTATAACTTGCTTCACTATCAAAATAAATATCTCAAACGCCCCATCAACGGAAACGCGCCCCCTTTTCGCTTTGCGAAAAGGGGGCTAAGGTACCATTCCGCAAAGCGAAATGGCACCGCCTCTACATTCTATTCTAAAGTATCCATTTGGATATCTTTAGAATTGAATGTAGACGGCACTTAGTATTTTCGTCGTTGAATGCTTTTAGCTCAGCGACGGTTTATATTAGACTTTTTACGCCGAGTAGACATTTTACGGCGTGTAGACCTACGACGACGGCTGCGCCCTCCTAGTTGTCCCGGGGCGTGCGCATTGACTGATAAAAATGAATAGGTCGTGCGTAAGATATAATAGGCAGTTTCTCATTAATTAACATAATCAATACACATCACAAAGTCCCGGACCCTATACAGAAAATTATGGAAAACAAACGTTTTATTTTCCATATTTTATCGCTATACTAAAAAGAAGAATATGTCGGTTGTCGATCAACTTCAAAACCAATCTTGGAATCGTCGTATGTACGATGGCTGCAAATCCACAGACGATCTGCGCCTGTCTACAGGTCCCGGTCGTTACCAATTAGATGCACCTCCAAAGTACTGTAATGCAACCTTTGCTCCCGAACCAACCATTCGTCAACAAAAATGGGGCGCTGCAATGAACAACTCATACATCAAAACAGATGTTGAATCCGATCTATTCAATATCAATCGCCCGCCCACCAAAAACGTGTGCAACCAATACACACCTGGCGGCAACAAAGTCGATGCAGCAGGACTTCAACCTGTAAAGGAAGAATCATTCCCACAAACCTTTTCCCGGCTTGTAGATCCTCCATGCAACTTACGCTCCAGTGGCTGGAACCGTTGGGAATGGCTGTGCCAAAATCCTCAAGAAGGAGTCATGATGCCGTTTGACAACATGGTGACAACACGCCTCCAACAAAAGGATCAATTCCGTCCATGCATTCCGCAACCAAAAACACAAGAATCCGTTATGCCTGTACCGTCTTCCAAACTCGGCTCACCGTTCGAAGGTGCTGATGTGGGCACATTGGCTGAGATGAACGCCTCGTATCAACGTGCTATGGCATCATTCCCACGTGGCGAAGATACACTCCCGGCTGCTCCCTCTGCTCTGTACGGTGTACAACCTGCGCCCATTAACCCGCCCGATTTGAACCTGGGTCCTCACGGCGTGTATCCTAAACTATAAATGTTTGTATAGCCCTGTGTATCAAACAATTTGTCGTAAATAATTTTGTAATCGTATTGTATCGTCAACATGCGATTGCAAAACATAAAATCATTCTTATATACCAAAGTAGAGTATTATGGACATTGCTGCATTTTTAGGAGTTCTTGGTGTGGGCTACGCAGCCAATAAATTGACTCAGAAGAAGACGGAAGGGTTCACTGATTCAACAAAAACAGTAGCACCCGGTGCGGATCGTACGCCACCTGGCTCACCAACAATACCTGGCAAACCGCGTGTTCCCCGTTATTTATCCAGCGGTGGATACGATCAATTGTTTCAATTACCGGCTGGTGGAAGCTTGCCCTCCGAACCGCGCCCCAATAAACAAGCAACACCGCTTCATTTCCCTGTACCGACCACATCTCTCCCAACACAACAAGCATCACCGACTGTTACACAAGACGCACTTCAATTGCGTCCTAATTCGTGGGAAGATGCAACACCGCGTTCCGCATTTGTATCGCCTCTGACAGGTATTGAATTCAAAGCCGGTGAATTTAAACATGCAAATATGGTTCCGTTTGCCAAGAAATTCACACAACCGCTTGGCGACAGTGCATATTCCCAGACGCTGGACGATTACACTGGTGCGGGCGCAACACAATTCGCGAAACGGGAACAAGCACCGTTGTTTGAACCCACAAATGAACCAATGGGTAATCCATACGGCTTGGAATCTACAACTGACTTTATGGAGAGTCGTATGGTGGAATCACGCAATCGTGCGAATGAACGTCCTGTAGAAAGCATTCGTGTTGGTCCTGGGCTAAATCAAGGATATACTCATCTACCGTCCGGCGGTTTCCAACAACAAGCCGGCGAAGATTACGTCCAAGCGCGCATGCCGCGTACTGACGATCTACGTGTAGCGACCAATCCTAAATTGAGTTATAAAGCACCTGTTGTCAAAGGTTCACATTTTATTACAACAGGCGGCACAGCCGAAACAGTTGGTCAAGTCAGCAAATATTTGCCTGATAAGTTTTATTTGAACAAGGACGGTGAACGCAATTTCGTGACGACTGGCGCGGATTTGAAAGCCACTGTTCGCTCTACACAAGTACTGAAACACACAACACGCCCTGAGACCAGTAAATCATATTCGGGCGGTGCAGGACAAGCCGAAGGTAAAGCCACATATACAGTTGGATCGACACGCACACCCCTTGTAAAACAAATGGGATCATGGGGATACCGTAACGCCGATTTAACTGCGCTGTTCAACAAGGACGTTGATGCCGAACAAAACGATTACGGTAAATCAGGTGTAGAAATTCGTCCTAATGAACGTTTTTACACTGGCACACGTGTACACGCAACAAACTTAGCCCCTGATGCCCGTGAAGGCGAACTCCATTTACAAGATGATGTTCGTGCAACACGTGCTGAAGAATTAATCGACAATCCACGCGCAGCCGGCAACTTTACAGCCCTTGGCGGCGGCATGGCTGAAAAAGCGACGGCTTACGACCCGAATGACATTGCGCGTACAACCATCAAAGAAACAACTATTGATAACGATTGGCTCGGTATGGCGGCTCCAGTGGAAGCACAGCCCCGTCTAACAGTCTATGATCCCAATGACACGGCTCGCACAACTATAAAGGAAACAACCATTGACAATGATTATATTGGTGTTGCAGCCGGTGCAGCCAACGCTGCTCAAAAACTCACCGTCTACGATCCTGATGATATTGCACGTGTAACAGGTCGTAATACACTGGCTGATTGGGATATGTATCGCAATATGGGTCGCAATGGCACAGCAGAAGGCGCTGAAATTCGTCTCCAAGACAAGGTACGCAATACACAAAAAGCAGCCATAAGTGCAAAATCATCCTGGACAGGCGTGGCGGAATCAGCCAACAAAGCTGATATGAATCAAGACGCAGCACGTGCTATGCGCCACTACGCACAACGTGAAAACATTGCTAAAGGACGTACACAAATGGGATCCTCTGTAAAACTCTTCAATGGTGAAGACAACATTAACATGCAATATCGTCGCATTGTAGCCGATTCCGTGAACGATCGCGAACCTGGTCTAGATCGCGTTACAGCCGAAGCAGCCACTGCAAACTTGATTGGCGCACAACGTCCGCGCGCAATCCTGAAACTGGATGTTTCCGCAGTACGTAATGAACCCGTTGTTGTGTCTTCATTAGAATCCAATCCCTATGTCATTCCGCTCCACAAGGTCGCAGCTGTGGGAGGTAAAAACGCGATATAAATTATAATCATCGTGCTACCATAAGAACTGCATTAATGCGATGACGCGACGACGCAGACGTTCGTTCTCTTCTTTTAGTTTTTGGTTTTCCATTCCAAGTTTACTGATTTTTTCCTTGTATTGTTTAAATTGAAAATCATCCAAAGCTATACAATCTTCAAAATCAATCTTTTGTTGATTATGCATTTTACGAATTTTTTCAATTGTAGCCGCGATTTCTTCGAATTGTGAATCCATGTTAGAGTTTTGTCTAATCAATATACCTCATATTTAAACAGACTTCAATTTTTCATTGGTAATAAAAAATTTGAACCCCTTTATTTCTTACAATTATTCATGTAAAATAGTTTAATCAAAAATTCATAATGAGTAAGGTACCGTCAAATACATTAATTTCGAATGTATCCACATCCGAAATGAATGCCATCGCTGCAGCAGGAGTGCGCGTTTCCAAATGTCTACACAATGGAATGGCGTATGAAGCACAGATTTCCAATACTCTCAAGCGCCTTCAGTTTCAGAATCAACCAATCATTGTAGGTCAGACGGCTGGATCCAAGGGCGTGTGTGATATTCCGATCCAAATTGGAAATATTAAAACTGGAATTGAAGCCAAAAATCTGGGTGCATTTGAAGGCGGGTGTAAAAAACTGTATCCAACACCTGACGGTATGCAAATCATCGAAGATTGTATCCATAAATCCATTATTGGAAATCGCCAATTGTATGGCGGCGCAATTCTGCCTTGGAATGCCAATAAACGTACAGCGGCTGATTGGGCAGCGACTGAACATATCTTCAAGCCCGATATTTATATTGATGCACCACGACAATCCATTGCGGAATATTATGAACTAAAAGGCGCAAATTATATTCAAGTGGAAGGATTTGGACTATATCATACAGGTAATGATATACTGGGTTTGGGTGTGCCGAAATTTGAATGTAATGTGAAACTTCGTGTTCGTAGTACAAAACATATTAAAGATGGAATTCCAACCGATATTACCGCTGGACTACAATTTAACCGAAAAACACTTGTCAAATCACCGTTTTGTTTGGATATGAACCTTCCTGAGGGATTTACTCCCACCGACGTAGACATGCTGGAAGAATAATAATTTCTGATGATTTTTTGGTTGCGTTCATTCCATATGACCATGATTCCTGTATAATCCAACAATCCTTGTATAGATTCCGAATGTATTCACAATCATTATAGCTGATAATCCAGTCTTGGCGTTTTTGAATCGCGGCTGCAAAAGCTTCATGATTAAATGAGGTGTGCATGTCCCCATCCTTTCCATAAATGTATGAGGAGATGTAATACGGCGGGTCGGCGTAGACCAGCGTTGCATCAGTCTGTGGATGAGCTTCCAGAAACGCAATACAATCCATATTTGAAAATTCAATGTCTTTGGTATTGCATGCAACCAGTGTTTGCAACGAGGACTCTGTTAGTCGCCCAGCCGCGGCTTGGGCAGAAAATCCACCGCAGAGTGTTGCGCCGCTAAACGACGACCGATTAATGCAAAAGTATGCCGCGGCTTGATCCAGCTGGTCCTTATTTTCTAGAATGGTTGAACGCATAATTTGAAACGATTCTTTAGTGACAGGCATTTTTGCACGAATTGCAGCGACTAATGCGGCTGACTGGGTCTGCTGAACGTTCCAGAAATTGTAAAGTGGAACAAATAAATCATTGGCATAAATTTTGCATTTTGCTTTCATAGCCAATTCAAAACTTCCGCCGCCAAAGAATGGTGACAGAAGAATCGTCTTTGTAGGAAAATATGTTTTTACATAATTTTCCAGAATTGCGATCGCGCGAGTTTTTCCACCTGGATAGCGAAGTGGTGATTTATTTTTTGCAGGCGAAGCAGCCCCTGCAGGCGAAGCAGCCCCTGCAGGCGAAGCAGCCCCTGCAGGTGTTGGGGCTACATCATGCGCTGCTGACAATAATTCAATAACTGCTTGCTTCTTTTTTCCAGAATAACCACGAATATTTTTTTCTTTACAAAGTGCAACAAGCTCTTTCAATGATTTAGATTCCATTCTATTACTAGTTAGTTGTAAAAAAAAGCAACGTATCAAATTTTTTATAACATTATATATAGAACAGAAATACTATGGATTCATCTGATGTTACAGCCAAATTAAAAGCAAAGGCTATATACACACAACAATTAGAAAAATTAAAGGCTGAAAATCCAACGGGTGATTGCGAAAAACTGTGTAACTGTACATCAATAAAATGTGTTAAAAAATTTCCATCCTACGAAATTAAACAAATATTTGAAAAAGGCGCAAAAACATGTCCGTGCGCTCCAGAAATTGAATAAATCTATGTTGTTTAAAGTAAGGAACACCCATCCTTGACAAATGTCCACAACCATATCTGACATTCCATTCAAAACAGCAAACACGTTTGAATCACGTCTTGAAGAGTCACGCCGCATTCGCGATAAGTTTCCCGGTCGCGTGCCGGTTATAGTGGAACGAGGACAACGTTCGCTGAGCGTACCCCTCATTGATAAACAAAAATTTCTTGTGCCCGGTGATCTTTCTGTTTCACAATTTATATTTGTCATTCGTAAACGTTTGAATTTACCGTCAGAACAAGCGCTCTTTTTGTTTATTGGAAATACATTACCCACTACTGGTATGTTGATTCGCGAACTTCATGCGTTGTATGCAGATGTAGACGGATTTTTATATGCAACGTATTGTGGAGAAAATGTGTTTGGATAATTATCTTTCATCCGTTTGTTTATTGATAGGATTCATTGCATTTGTCATTTTTGTTTAAACGAATAGAGTCTAAACTATCCACCACATTTCATACTCAATGAGTCGTGGAGCGCAGCAATGATTGATACTGCCAAATACGATCCATATTCACCCAAATCCATAAAGGATATTGTTGGAAATACAGAGGTTTGGAATGAATATAACGAACTCATACAATCCAATAAGGCTTCACATACGATTCTAGTGGGTCCTGCGGGATGTGGCAAATCGCTTTTTTTGCGTATTGCACTTTCTGGATTTCAAACATTGGTCATTGACTGTACTGCGAATTTTGGGCTGCGCGATGTTCGTGAATCCATTCGGACATTTGCACGTGGCGGGCTGTCACCTGATGGAAAGTTGCGCTGGGTGATTTTTAAGCACGCAGATTCACTGACAGCGGATACACAGGCGTTTTTGCGCCGCATGTTGGAAACGACATCCACATTTACGCGCTTTGTGTTTGAGTGTCGCGATGCGGGTGCAATTACAGAACCGATTGTTAGTCGTTGCTCCATTATTAACATTAATGCTCCTGATAAAACTGAAGCCGTCTTTGAAATTTGTCGACGTGTCGACAATAAAGTACCAGTTGACACTGTGCGAGTCATTGTTGAGCAGACGATGGGCAATATGCGAAGCGCAATGTTGGAAGCTCTTGCGCGACGATATGTCCCCGATGATGCAAGTATTGGACGTGGTGGTGTATTACTGACAAAATTACTCGATGAACGTCCGCCAGCGAGCCGTGATTCGGCTGCATGGGTAGCCTGGGCGATTCGTACAGAAGAAACATGTCGTGTGGAAGGTCTAGATTTACGCGATATTTTGAAACTAGGATGGATGCTCAGTCCAAATGTGTCTTATTATTGTACACTTCTGTCACGTCTTGGAGGCACAAGTCCGCGAGTTGTGTTTATGGCGTGTTTGGCTGGCTTGGTAGACGCGGAAAAATAAATAAACACGAATCTTGTTCCCCGAACAGAATGGAATCTGTTTCATTATATTCGGAGGCTCGTAATGAATATTTAAAACAATTATCTACCTGGATTATTCCGCCCATGGTAGAATTTTTCCGCAACGAGTACTCGGCTATTGTTGGACGTGAAGGAAACAAACGTGCAATGGCATTTTTTCAGGAATTTTGTGCAGCCGTCCCAAAATGGAATCAGGATATTATTGAAACAAATACAAACACATTGCTGGAAAGCTGCCGGTGTGATTATGTGGAAGAATTAATGACGGCTGTATTTATTGCACACACCAAAATGTTGACTGCAATTCGCGTCAATTCCAAACAAAAGAAACTCCAAATTACACTGCCCAAACTGGATCATTTTATTCATCGTATTTTTGTGGAATGTGCGCGAGCTTTCTGGAAAGCACCCTTTTTGTTTAGTGAAGAACTGCCCCCCATTGAACGTCAAAAGAATATTTTACAACTTGAAAGTATGGCTACAGAAGCTTTGAGCGGTGCAATTCGTTCATTACTGCCTGTAAAATCTATTTTGCGGGATTATATGAACGACGACGAAAACAGCAGCAGTGAAGATGAAAAGGAAGAAAAGGAAGTCTCTAAAAAATCCAAATCTGGGTCCAAAAAGAAAGTTGAATCTGAATCAGATTCAACTTCATCTGATGAAGAAGATGATACATTATTGAAAGATTTGAAACAAGATTTATTACCAGATCATGTACCACATGTAGTTCCTACACCTGTGTCAATTCCTGTCCAGGTGTCAGCATCTATGCCCGCTCATGTGGAAGAAATCAACGAGGATACACCATTGTCAGCTATTAAAACAGAACAAAAAGCCCGTGCTGCGCCTGTATTTGCTGCATTAGCAGAAGGCGCTGAAATTGAAAAAAAGACACCTGTTACAATTCAAAAATTAGATACACTACCTGACGCTCCAGTATCACATGAATCGCAACATTCTGTAACTACAGAAGTCAAATCGAGTGGTGTAGTGTTACAAAAAGATCCTGAGATTGTTGCTGCCTCCTCAACCAATCCAAATCCGCCTCAATTAGTAATTGATACAGAACCATCTGTCCATTTTACACCGTATGACACAGTCTTTGATGAAAACCAACACGAAATAAGTGAAATTCGGTATGCTCCCAAAGTCAGTGTAGAAGACAAACCGCCATCCAATTGGGGAATGAGTTTCGACGACGATGATGAAGATGTACCGAAACTCTCTATTTCCAACAGCGCATCTGCACTAGGTATGGATGAAATTGTGGATTTGGATGCACCGGTTGGGGAAGCTGCACCAGCACATGTTGCCAGTGCAGTACAACCTGACGATATTGATGAACCGTTGACATCCAGCGGCGATTTTGAGGAAATTGCATAAGTTGACGGCAATGTGCGTCCATTTATTCCACACATATTCTTGGATCTGGCTAGAACATGAACAGCCTTTATCTCATTGTGTTCGGTTTAATAGGCGGCATTATTGCGTTATTCAGTGCGGCTGGTTGGTCTTCGTTTCAATACAAGAAGCTCCCGGACAACTCCACGCTGTTTCGTTGGTTTATAACAGGCATTCTTGGAAGCGGACTTGCAGGCTACGCCTGGATTTTCGGCGCGGGCGGTGATCCATCCGCGCTTGTTGAAAAAATGGGTGATGTACTTGAAGTGAAAGAAGTTGTAGAGACACTCACATCAGCTGTTGGTTCAGCTACAAAAACCGCCGGTGATACAGCCGCGGCTGTGGGAAGCGAATTAACGGTGGGCATGCCGCGATTTTAAGCGGCTGAATTTTGAATTTCAAACATATTGATAATTACGTAACCGTTTCTTCTATTTATAGAAATAATTTTAAACTAAACATATTTCTGTAAAGTTATTGAATAATTACATGTACAGATGACTGATACTTGCATCCATTTCTTCCTTCTTCTTTAAGAACAGCTCAATATGTGATTTCTTGACAATAAATGGCAGACTGAATCCCTCAATCGCAAATGGTACTTGTTTAGGATTGTTATAGAAACGAAGCAAGTTAATCTTGCTGACAATTGTTTGAATACAGCGTTTCAGTTCGCGTACACCTGCTTCACCGCCAGTAAAGTTTTCAATTACATGCTGCAGAATTTCCTTGCTAATATTCACCTTTTCAAACAGCCCTGCATCTTTAAGAGCCGCCGGAAGCAGGTAATTTTCAGCAATCACCAGTTTCTCCTTCATTCCGAAACCCTTAACGGCTACATTGTACATACGGTCACGTAGAATGGGGTTGACAAGTTCATTGTTGTTATGACTGAAGATGAATAAGCAGCGGCTCAGATCCAGATCAACGCCCGTAAAGTACTTGTCCTGGAAACGATCATTTTGGCTGCCATCCGTAATGTGAATCAGCATGTTCATGATTTCATCGCCCTTCGGTGTCTGTGAAACCTTGTCCAATTCGTCAAAGTAAATGACTGGATTCATGCACTTGGACTGGATGAGGACATCTACAAGCTTGCCCCATGTCGAACCCTCGTACGTATAACTGTGACCATCAAGAAAGCTTGCATCCGTTGCACCGCCTAGTGTAATGAAATGGAACGGACGACCCAGTGCTTTCGCAACACCATCCTTGATCAAACTTGTTTTACCAACACCTGGCGGACCGTGAATACTCATGACATTCCCGTGTGCTTTGGGATTTGCAATCCATGAGGACACAAACTGCATAATCTGGAGTTTTGCATCATCATGTCCGTAAATTGCACTGTCAAGACATTTATTTACAGTATCCATAAACTCTTGACACTTGTCGGGACCGTCTTCAATCTTCACTGGCAGATCAATATATTGACCAAGCGGCAGACCCGTAAACCCGGTAATCCAATGATTCACTTTGTAGTACTCTGAGGACGATGGTTCAATATTACAGAGAGCATTGTATTTTGCCATTGCAATACGGTTCAGTTCCGGACGAGCCGTGACCTTTTCCAGAATCTTGAACTTGATGGGTACTGTGACTTCTGCAGGACTGGCTTTCATTTCCAACACTTTGAGCAAATCGTGTTGCTTTTCTTTTGTGAGGGACTTAAAGTATGTAATGTCATTGTCAATCGTGTCTTCTTCTTCGTCCTCTTTCTGAACCAGTTCCACAAATCGCTTTACGGCTTGCGGTTCCTTTTTCAGATTGTATTTCTGGGGTTTGTTGGGATCACGACCGCCGCCACCCAGCATTTCACTGATTACAATATCAAACGCACCACCTGAAGACCGTTTCTTACGACGCGGGCGATCGTCCTCTTCATCATCTTCATCTTCATCGTCTTCATCTTCATCTTCATCGTCTTCATCTTCATCATCTTCATCGTCGTCCTCGTTATACTCATTCTCATCTTCTTCCTCATCGTCCTCTTCATCCGATGATTCATCACGCTTCTTACTCTTCATGTGCTTCTTGCGGCGCGGTGGTGTGTCGTCATCTTCAGAATCGGAATCCGAAACAACAACCAACTTGGGACGAACACGGCGCTTGTCCTTTTTGTCTTTTTTGTCCTTTTTCACAGGTACATAATCCTCTTCATCTGAACTTTCAGATGATTCGTCTTCATTGTTTATGATCTTTTTCATCTTTTTGCGTGCATTTAATGCAGCCTTGCGTGGCTGGCGTTTGGCTCGCTTTTCCACAGTTTCCTCCATTTCAAACATTTCTTCCTCATCGCTTTCTTCATAGTCGTAGTCAATAAGGTTACGAATATTACCCTTGCTGTCAACCGACTCATCACTGTCAGAATCCACAAACTTGGGCGCACGCTTCTTCTTGTTGTCGGGCTTACGCGGCATTTTGGAGCTTTCTGAAATGGAAAGTACTTTCGTAAAATCAGTCTGACCGCGATCTGGCTGTGTTTTAACGCTGTCAATTTTTGACGCACCTTGCAGTCGTTTAGATATAATTTTATGAACAAATGATCCAAAAATTATATACAATGTAACATAATAAAAAATACAAAAAACTATTTAGTTGCGGCGATTGCGGCGGCTGTTCTTGCGGCTGTTCTTGCCACGCAGAATGCCACGTGCGGCGTTACTCACGGTGTGAGAAGCCTTGCCGACTGTGCGACCAGCAAAGTTCAATACATTACCACCCATACCAAAAACCTTCTTGCCCAAACCAGCAGCGGTGTGGGCTGTATTGCTGATAATGTCATTGGCACCGTGCAGCAGGACATTTACGGGACGTGTGACGAAACCAATGGGACCACCGCCCATCATGTTGTTACGGCGTGTATTACGACGAGAGTTGCGGCGGTGGCGGCGTGTGTTCTTGCGGCTATTTTTGCGCATGTTGCGACGGGTATTACGGCGTACCATGTTGTGTTCTACGTACGCCGGAGATTTTTACTTCCAACCACGGGTTGCATAATCTCTCAGATTCATGAGTGCAAAACGGGCTTTCGGGCTGAATCCAAGCAGACTGGCTGACGGCTTGGAGAGCAACGCAACTAGACGCGTTTGAATCTCACCGGACCATGAATGCGCAATCAAGATCGGGGATGCGCTCTTACACATGTTGGATAGGCAGTCAATATATTCCTCGGAGAGTTGTTTCTTGCCTTCATCTGCGTGGAAGGATTCAACAACACCTACAATCTGGAAAAGCAAAGTCCGGAAAGCTTCCAAATCCACTTCGCCGAGTTTAACCAGTTCGGCTACAAACTGGCTATATCCACGCCGGAACTTTTTGCGTTCCTGTGCTTCCACAAATTCCTTGTATGACTCACTGGATGGATCGGGAGCCGTATGATCAACTTCCGTAAAGATGGATGTGTAATCACGAAACAGTGTGCGCATTACGTCCCGCAAATGTGTGAATTCATCCGCTAATTCATGAAGCAGACGCGCATATGTTGGGCAGAATGCAGACTCAGTTGCTGCTTTCTGGAACACAAACTTCATAAAATCATCCAGAAAGTCAGTTTCATCTGAATCCAGAATCTGCTGCATAAACGTCTTTGTTGCGTCGTATGTAGACGGACCAAGCTTATTGATCTTGCCCTTAACCTTGGCTAGAATACGTTCCTCTGTTGCAACGTTGGCTTTAACGGCGGCGCTGCTGAAGGCTACAACAGCCGGTTCAACTGCTGCAGCAGTCGGTGCTGGTGCGGATTCACCACCTGCACCTCCAATTGCTACAGCTGCTGGCGCTGGTGCTGCTGCGGCGGATTTGTGACCACTGCCGCCATAATACTTGCCGTTACCACCTCCACCCCAACTACCTGTCTTGCCACCACTACGACCACCACCACCCCCGTCTCGGGTGCCACCACCAGATGCAGGAGCACGACGACGACTATACGTCTGAAATCCATCCTCTTCACCACCACCGCCCGATCCATGCGATGACCCATGCGAATAATGAGTCGGACGCCATCCTCCTGAACCAGATAGATTATTGAATCGATTTCCACCACCGCCTGCGCTGCCGCTGTCAAAACGACCTGCAAATCGGGATGGAGGTGCTGCTGCGGCTGCAGCACTAAAGAACGAAAGCTTCGACATTGCAGATGTTACATCTGCAGGACATTCTGTAGCCGACACACTGCTACGATAATCCAGTACAGATTGAAGACGATCCGGAAACATAATACGAAATGAAGCCATTGTTAGAAAGAATTGAGATTAGAAAGAAAGAAATAAGACGCAGAGTTGGAAATTATTTGGGGCGATCTATCAAAATACATAATCCCGATATATCAATTTTTTCAGAAAGGAGGACGCGCGGTATTTTGATGAATCAAACATAACCTTCCAAAAAAGGTATAAGAATGAAATTGGATAATCAAATTAGTAAAGATCTGGAATTGGAAACAATTAGCAAATATGTTCCACTCAAAACAATTTGGGGACGTGCACATTTCACAGAACAATTACTTCAGCCTGAATCACAAACAGATGTAATTAAACAAAAACAAAAAGAATTAATTGTATTCCGAAAAATTCCATCAGTGTGTCAAAAAATAAGAATGGAATTGGACAATATTGATCAGGAAGTAATTCAATCCTTAACTTCAAACACTGATCCACTTGTGGAAGAATCACTTGGGCAGATTTTTTGGAAAAAAGATACATTTGGATCGTTCTTAAATACATTCCCAATTGTATTAAATGGATTAATTACATGGAAAACACTGGTGCTGCCAGGTGTGGCTATACTTATGCCACTTGTTGCATTAATTGTTCCATTTGTGTTTTTAAATATGACATCTACATCATCCATATCAACAAGTGATTATTTAGTTCATGTGAAACATGTTTTACTGCAACAAATCAGTATTCCTTCCTTTTTACGATCGCGTGGAAGCCAAGATCGGATAGGATTTGTTTTGGAGTCGTTATTTATCGGGTTGACGCTAGCCACATTTATTAGTAGTTTATGGAATCAAATTCAAAGCGCACTCCATTTACGCGCAATTTGGAACAATGTCAAAATCCAAGGGCGCGCACTTCTGAACTCTGTTTCCACCTGTCGTATCATCATTGATACACTGAAAGAACAACCCATGAAATACCAACGAGCAATTCGTACATTAATTGAACAAGGTGAAACAATGTACGAACGTATACAATTTCTGGAAACATCCGACGAATTGTCTGCATTTGGATATTTTTGGAATGATCGATCCATAATTGATAACATAACATCATGGATCGCAAAGATTGACGCTATTACAAGTATAGCATCTTTAGAAAATATATGCATTCCTAAATTTTCCAAATCATCCCAAGTGGAATTGGAAGTCACAAATATATCTCATCCTGAACTTCAAACATGTATCAAAAACTCATTTCAGACTTCGCGCGGTGCGCATGCTATTATAACCGGTCCAAATCGCGGCGGAAAAACCACCTTTTGTCGCGGATTAGGACTCGCGATTATCACCGCACAATCCTGGGGATTCGCATGGGCGCAACGCATGCGCTGGACACCTTTTACTACAATTTTTACAGCCTTGGATACAACCGGTGTGCTTGGCAATATGAGTAAATTCGAGTCTGAAATTGAATTCGCAAAGACAGTGTTAGGAACACAGGGGCGTTGTTTTGTGATGATGGATGAAATTTTCCATTCTACAAATGCAACGGACGGTGTGGCTGCAAGTACAGTCTTTTTGAAACAATTGTATAGACGGCGGGATATTGTCAGTATTATTGCTACACATTATAAAGAATTGGCTGGGGTATTTGGGGCTGGCGATGCACCGCTTGCAACTGTTTACCAAATGGTTGCGCATCAAAAAGAATGCGGAAAATTGGATTATACGTATACAATGGCTCCCGGTGTAAGCGAAACAAGCAGTGTTATGGAAATTTTAGCAGAGCGTGGATTACTTCCTAGTTCTGCTACTGCGGTTAATGAATCAAATTAACATTTATGGAATGGTTAGAATAACATGAATCTTACAGACACTTTCTATGTTGCTCTTTGTATGACAATCCTTATTTTAGGGGTTGTCTATTGGTTTTGGACACAAAACCAATACATGCAGCGCAAGTTGAATTTACTGGAAAACATTGTGTTTGAAATCAAAACGCAGATTCAAAAAGGCGATTCACCGCCATTATTGTCCCCGAACATAGATCATGATGCACCAGCAGAGGCTGGTGATCTTGAATCAAAGTACCCGCCAGTGCCTTCCTCTGAAATTGGCGATGATGAAGATTTGCTTGATGAAGACATTGAATTTGAAGAAGCGGCTGCTGCACAAGGAAGCCCTTCACTGAAAATTAGCGAAGATAACGCACCTGTACAACCAACAATGGATAATCACGATCATGACGATGACCTAGTTGCTGCACTGCAGCCTGGTGGTGTCGGCAGTGGAATTCAAGAAGTACCCGAAGCCGATTCCAGTGCAAAGGGGAGTGTGCTTGAAGGAATGACACTCAAAGAATTGCAACGTCTAGCCGAACAAAAAGGTATTAATGCAACACGTCTTCGTAAACCACAACTCATTGAAGCCATTCGCACACACTCGCGTCCTTCGTCATTCCAAAGCACAGAAACGACGCTAGAATTATCTTAGAACTTAGATAGAAGAAATGTCATCCCTTGAATTTGCTAGTGTAGCCCCCAATCCAGCTGGAGCTGCATGCTTTACCAGCGTCAATCCACATTATGCTACTTCCGGTGCACCAGCCCGTATGACAGACGGACGTATAATGACAGATTATCGCCCTCGTTGCCAACAATACGCCGTAGCTGCATCCGGTGCATTTGGTGAAGATGCACGTCGTCGCATGATCCACGGTGCTGACGAACTAATGATGGCGGCTCGTGAAATGAACAACCGTAAAAACACAGCAGTGTCTTGCGTGGATACAATGGTTCCTGAATTATACAAACGCGTATGCACATGGAAGGGCTGCAAAGTTATTCCCGGCAACTTCCAAGGTATTGGAACAGGTCGTATCTACATTCCATCGGCTGAAGGATCTGCAGCAAATCCTCAAGTCCTCAGTGACGCAATGCCGCAAATACCGCAAACATATTCGCGTGCGACTCCACGAATTCCGTCAGCTTGCGCAGTGAATGATCCCGAAACGGCTTGGTCACTCCATGGACCCATTGAACGCTACGGATCATCTGCAAAATCGCACCCGTACTCTGCACCCCGTGCTTAATCATGTGCATAGGGTATAGCGCATTATATCAGTTTATACGATTCATGTAAATTTTATAAACTGAACATGTAGGAAACAATGGAACATCCATCATCAGGAAAAGGAGTAGAAGGCACAGTTCGCCGTAATCCTTCTACAGGTAGTGTTACCGTGAATGGACGTGTTACAGGTCTTGGACCGCAACCGCAAACCATTTATTGGATGGCTGCTGCACCTGTAACACGCGGAATTGGATTCGCTGGTGCGGGCGCACCATACCCGAATCGTGAAATTGCATTTGAAAACACACCGCATCAAGGTAAAGTCGATTCAGCCGACGGTTCATTTTCAATTGAACTCAAAGATATTCCTGCTGGATATTATTCAGGTCTTGGATCAATATATGTCCCACCCATGGTTGAATTTGTAAGTGTACTGAAAAATGGAACCAAATTCGCCAGCAATTTATGGATTAATGACGTAGCTGTACCGTACCGCTGGATCGCAGGTGCACCAGCTACACTTCGCCCGGCTATGGCTGAAGAAGACAATCTTGGACGCGCTATGTATTACAATGGGCGTGATCAATTGCCGCTATTTGAAAATCAAGAAGCCCTGTTGCGCGCACGTGGATATCCTGGTGATTTAGCGGGTCGTGGTTGGGCAGATACGGAAGATTCCAAACCATGGACGCATACACCAGCCCCTGCTTAAAAATTGAGATTCGTTCTTTTGTGTTGATTATGATACAGTCATTGACTAAATGAGTGTATTATCACTTTCTGGAAAAACTGTCGCACTGTGCGGCGTATTTCCGTTTCCGCTTGCATCGTTTCTTGAATCACGCAGAGTGCACGTTGTTGCATGGGGTTCATTGGATGCACTTGTATGCGGTTCCGACTATGAAACGAAAATCAAATACAAAACTGCAGTACAACTTGGAATTCCTATTTATCATTGGTCAACTCTTGAATCAAGTGTAGCAACAGAATTATGGACAGACCAGTACGCCCCACAATCTATTCATGATATTATTGGACACGGCGAGGTTGTGCGAAGTCTTATGAACTGGTTTGCAAAGTGGGGAGCGGCGAGTGGATCTGTAGCCCCCGAAGAGCGCGGTGTGTTACTGAGCGGACCACCAGGAATTGGAAAAACAACACTTGCACACCTTGTTTCGCGAGCCGCTGGATATGACGTTATTGAATTCAATGCAAGTGATTGTCGCTCCGCAACGCAAATGAAGGAATTGTTTGAAAATGCAGTGCGTAGCGGTGTTGTTGGACGACGCCGTGTTATTATTATGGATGAAGTGGATGGAATGAGTAGTGGCGATCGCGGCGGTGTTGGCGAGTTGGCTGCGCTAATTCGTGTGTCTGGGTTTCCAATTATTTGTATTGCCAATGAACGATCATCGCCGAAACTGAAACCGATTGTCAATGCATGTTTGGATTTGAAATGTGCGCGCCCTACGAAAACAGTTATTGCCAAGGCGATATATGAACGCATTGTGAAACCGAAACGTCTAACAATTAGTTTGGATGATTTGGAGCGGATGTGCGAAGGCGGGGGTAACGATATTCGGCAAATTGTGAATTCACTGCAGTTTGGCGCTGTTGGTGGAGTAGGGACAGCTGTGGGAGGAAAAGACGCTATTCTTCGCATGGATCCATTTTCAGCAACTGGGTTGCTTTTCAAAACGTCACCTGAAGCGGATCTGGACACGCGAATGAATTATGTGTATTTGGATCACGGGTTAGTACCCCTAATGGTTGCAGAAGGATATTTGGGTGCTGCTGGGCGACCTGGGGCTGCTGGATTGGAAGGCGCTGTATGTGCATCACAAGCGCTTGAAATATATGATATTCTGGATGCACGAATTCATCGCGCGCAAGCCTGGTCGTTACTTCCTGCAGCTGTTATGGGCGTTGTGGAAGCCGCGGGAGCAGCACGCGGTCCTGCACCATTTCAAATCTTTCCACAATGGCTCGGTAAATCATCAAAATCCCGCAAACATAAGCGTTGGACAGCCGAACTTGCGCGACGGCTAGGTGCAAGTGCGGGAAATGTACTCGATATGCGCGAAATACTGCGCGCTCGACTTTTCGGACTCAAAGATGCCGCTGCAATTGTTGACTTGCTCGTCGAACTTGGAATTACACGTGACGATATGTTTGAAGTACTGAGTGAAACAGTCTTTACAGGGAATGAAAAGACGGTTGCAATGGACACGAAATTAAAAGGTGCAGTTACACGGGAATGGAAGAAACGTGCGAAAGAATCTGATATTGTTGTAAATGATTTAGATACAGATGATTGCGATTCAGGTTCATTGTCTGAATGTGATTTTGAATAATAATTTATGGAACCAATGACACAGCAATTGTCCAAATATCAGGATGTTTGCTCATAACATCTGAATCTAATGCTGACATTTTTGCATAGTTGGAATCACTAGGAGAATGTGATTTTATATATTTTCTAGCGTTAACAACTTTTTGCAACAATTCTTGTTTTTCACTTGATCCAGGTGCACCCAATGACATTCGGCGTGCATGCATTGCTAATTCTTTTCGTTGTATAATATTTAATGGTCGTTTAACTGGTGGACCACCTGCACCTCCCAACGCGTTCGCTGCTGCACCTGCACCTCCCAACGCGTTCGCTGCTGCACCTGCACCCCATGCACCCAAAACATTCACAACCATACCTGTATCATTTACAACACGTGGAGCACCTCTGCATGAATTAATAAATAAAAATCGGACTTTACCTTCTGGAACAGCTGGTAAAGCATTAAATACTTCAGTTAATGTCAATTTACGCCCAATAACATCCTTATGCAGATTTACATTATTTATTTTAATTCGTGATCCATCCTCCTCTGTAAATGGGAATGAATCGTTTTTAAATAATAAAGTGTCAAGTTGTTGTTGTGTTGTCATTGCGCGTGTGAATTCTGCTTCAGTCATTTCATCTAATTCTTTTGGTTTAGAACGCATATTATTTTCAGCCGCGTGCTGCACTGCTGTATAAAACTGGACATTCATTGGTAAATCATACACACCTAATATAATTGTTTGATACGGATTATTTGTAAAATTAATGTTCATTTGTGGTATAGATTCGCCTGGCATGTAAATTGTTTGTTTAGTATATTCAGAAGATAAACACACCTTTGATTCGGTAAAAGGATCACGAGGATTTGTACAAAATTCAGCAGGATATGGATTGCGAATTAATTCGTCACGCTCGGCTTTTGATGAAAATGATTCAAGTGGACCTGTGTTTGAAAAGTAATGCTCTGTCATATCATTAATAAATGCTTTTTTGGTTTGTGCAAAAATTTCTGGAAATGCCATAATTGGAGCCATTCCAGTTTTTTCTCCGCTCAATACAGCTAAACAACCAGCAGGAGAATGGAAACGAACATATGTACGTGCTGGAACAACTGCAGCCGGTAATTCAGGTGCTAGTACACCGTGTCCACACACATACTTAAATTCCCAATTATTTTCCAAATCGTCTTTAACGCTTTTTATTATAGCCTCTAATGCTGGAACATCCGGAAGGGCATTTCCGGCGAGTCCAGTTGAAATGAGTTCTGCATATTTCTCCGTTGCACGTTCAACAATGCTGTCATATTTTGATCGGTTCATATATGTTGATCGCACATTTGCTGGTAACATACTCATTGTTGCTGTAACGTGTTTTAGCATTTTTTCGGGAGTCCAATCAACTGGAGGAGAATTCATGATATAACCAACACGCGTTTGCGATCGAGTACGCCCGCTATTATACGCATTTGTAGATCCTAATCTTGAACCGGCTGGTATTCGTAGTATTTTAGGTGTACCATCGACTTCTCGTGTGTCTGGTCCCACAGGCAAACGATCCAATTTACCTCCACCTTTCATTCCTCCATGTCGAGGATGACGACGGGTTGCTTTACGACGTCCAATATATTTTCGCGTCCGGGACATTCTCTATTTCTTACAAAGAATCTAAAGCAATTCGCAAAAGTTAATATTGGCATAGCGGAAGTGCATCTATCTTTCTCCATTTTTGTATATACACTGTACATGTTTACATAAATCTGTAAAAAATTGACACGTACTTTTCACACTTTATTGTTTAGTGTGGGACGACGCCAGTTAACGGTCGGGGTGGGTGGGAAGAGCCGCGAGGCTCGGGTTCAACTCTTCAGTTAAATGTATGGATGCATGCATTACATGTATACATTTACTTTTACTACATGATGGGCTCTGCTACAAGCATCCCAGAAACGGGTTTCCAGGAAGTCTGTGCTTACCTGGACGGGCGTGACGAGAGTAGGTCACGACGGAACGGCGCGGGGATTGGGAGCGCGTTCGAACACTGCTTATCCATGGTTGTCCGTCGCTGACGGTGTAGAAGAGGTTCAATGCCTTTTTGCATTTTTACCATAACACCGCGTTATACATTAACTTTAATACATTTGGATCACTCATTACTCCCGAAAAATAATTACCCCCTGCAAAACTAAAATGAACAACTTTGCCTGTTCCATATGTTCGTATAGCAATTGCGGCTTCGTCGGTTGATCCTTGATGCCAGGCGATTTTTGTAGCAGGCTGTGTCCCAAACACTGTTACTGGTCCTTGATTATAACTTGTGTAAGGCATTGGGATGGTTCCTAAAAATCCATTGAAAATTGGATGTGCAGCGTAAGCTGGATCAATCACATAGGTTTCAGCACGTGTTCTTGCTGAAAAGCGTGTTAAGAGCACAAGGTCTGTCATTGATGCCAAGCGTCCGCGATCCACTTGATATGCATCCCATTCAGATGTTATAAACTTACCTCCAGCGGCTACAAAATTTTTCAGTGCAATCTGTGCATTTGTATCCAGATCGTCTGTGTATGTTGTGCCGTCCAACATAATCACTGTTGTATATCGCGACGGTGGTGGATTTGTTCCATTGTATGTACTGCGTGGAACCAACTGAGATCGTATTCTGAAGTCATTCAAATAATTCACGAGCGCCATTGTATCTGGTGTCACTAAATCATAAATTACAAGTACAGATACGCCACCAAGAACATAAGGTGCGCGTCCAATTCCATAGGATCCTTGTATACTACCGTATAACGGCATTTTACAAGGGGGAGCGGCTTTTAATGACGATGGGTAGGCGCAGATAGGTCGCACCATACTTCCAGGCATATATTGGATGTCATTCCACCATACAATTTCACATGATGACCAAATTCCATGATATGATCAACAAATTCATCGTTTTCAACCATTGTAAATCCTGGCATTTCCGTCAAATCAATATCTTGAATTGACAGTGCAGTTTCATCTTTACGGCTGAATTCAACAAATACTGGGCGTCCGTAACTGTATGGCAAAATGAGTAACTTCACACATGGATCAATCACCGGTGTCGAACTGACGTTGAGCGTTAGTTCTAAACTGGAATTCGCGGGTACTTTACCAGGCGGTGTCGCAGGATCAATATCCGTAATATCATAGGGTAGTTCAACATCCATATTGTTTTGTATTTTAAGAATGTATTGCGTTGCAATGATGAATTTGACCATGGGTGCAATTGTTTGTGATGGGTTGCGATTTGCATTTGACAAATACTTGCGCGATGCAAGTGAATGTCAAATAAGAGTAATTTATGGTTTGGATGTAAAAGGGAATTTACATCTTAGCCGGGAAGCCAACTAGGTTGGCACCCAGACCGAAACCTGCACCTTGGCGGGCTGTCAGACCGACAGAGGGGCTGAGCAGATCCAAGATGGCGAAGACAACAGCCGCGATTGTGGCGACCACAACGATTTCTTCAACCACCGGGGTCTTGCGGGGGATGATCACCATGGCTACAGCCACAGCCAGACCTTCCAGGAAATACTTGATAGCGCGTGTGAGTAATTCACCTGCTGAGAAGCCGTCCATGTTTTTTCTATATGATGGGTGTCGAAATATTTTCCGCAGCCAATTCGAGGCAGATTTAGATAAAATCCGGGAGATTATGTAGCCGCGTTCAAATCTAAAGATTCAAACATCTGGATCTGTAGAGAAACAATGTCGAGTGTTGAAGAAAAAAAGGAAGTATATCTTGAAGCGGACAAGGAAATACCGGGACAGCATTATTGCTGCCTGAGTTTCATCAGTCCTCAAAAAGTGCTGAAAAACAAGGATATATATTTCTTTAGCGAATTTCTAAAAGATTATGAAATTCAATACAAGATTAAAGCCACGGAATCCTTTGTGATGGCGGAAGCTGCAAAAGTCCAGGACGCAGGCTCACGTGTCCAAGATATTTTGGAAAATCTGATTCTGAAAAACCCTGGTATGGCGGCTGATCTGAGCGGCTCGCTGGCTGCGGTGAAGGAGATCCGTGCGGGGCTAACTCGGGGTGTTGCAGCGGATCTGGAAGCACACGTGAAATCCAATATGACGGATTTCAAGGAATCTGTAATTCAAGAAGCGTATGAAACATTCCTGTACAAACACAAGAAACGTCTAGAAGACGATTTCTTTGCTAAGAATGACTTCCGTACAACAGTTCAGGGTCTTAAAGTTAGAGGTGTCTATGATACATACAATGAAGCTGCAGCACGGGCTAAGACGCTACAGAAACTTGATCCTTCGTTCAATGTATATGTAGGTCAGATCGGATTTTGGCTGCCGTGGGACCCTGAACCCGCAGAGGTTGCAGATCAAGAGTACGCCGATGAGCAACTGAATACACTCATGAAGAAATACAAGGAAAATGAATCACAACGTGACGAATTCTTTGCCAAGACCAAATCTGAGAAACTCACGGGTGCAAAACTAGGTGGTGCACAATTTGGTGGTGCAGGCAGTGAAAGTTCTGTTCCCCCAGCTGATATGTTTGCCGGTGAAGATCTAGCCATTGCGCGCAAGCGTGCTGCTGCTGGCGGTGCAGGCAGCGCGCCTTCCAATACTATCGTGGGTGGTAAGTAAAAATTGACTCGATGAAATTTACATAAATATAGATTATCAGAACTTCTGACAATGTATATTCTCTATATTGTTCCTACATCCGCGTCCAAGGATGCATACACTGAAACCGCTGCTAAGTATCTGTCTAAGCCATATGGTGAACGTGATGCAGGATTTGATCTGGTCTCAGAATCCATAAGCGTAGATCCAATTCAAAGTTCTTCTGCGCAGCAGCCATCTACAATGATTGATCAGCAACTAGTGGCTGCATGTTACGACAGTGATCGTAAACTGTTTCGTGCATATTGGATGTTGCCGCGCTCGTCACTGTCGAAAACACCACTGCGGCTATCCAATTCTGTCGGTCTCATTGACGCTGGGTACCGCGGATCCATCAAAGCCGCGGTTTCCAATCTCGGCTCAGGAAAGTTTGAAGCACCAGCCAACAACCGATATTTCCAACTTGCAACGCCTGATTTGCTGCCATGGGATCGTGTGGAAATTGTGGATACAATTCCAGGTGGTCCTACACTACGCGGGACGGGTGGTTTCGGCAGCACAGGTCTTGATACAACGGGACTGACGTATTTCGCATGATAAAAAAATGACACTTACTCTTTTTTGATTTTTGGCATGCAGACGTGCAAAAATGACCAAGTTTCAGACCTTTGTTTCCAACAATCTTCTGCGGATTGAATATGTATGCAAATCGTATCCTCGCATGCATGTTATTCCACTGAAATATATTACATGCATTGAACTCCATAATGACACACCGCCACGAATTGTGATTCAATACAATACTCTTGATCAACATAATCGTAAAGAAATTGAATATTCATCGTTCGGGCTTGCGCAAGGCGTGTTTAACGAACTTCAAAAAGGTCTTGAGGGTGTTCATTCCTCGGCTACACCACTGAAATAAATTATACTAGCGAATTCTCCACTTCCAACAATAATTGTGCATAATGCCATACAATCGTGTATGGATCGGCGTTTGCAGCCGGACGACGATCTTCAAAATATCCATATCTGTCTTTTTGTGTTGAATTGGGAATTCTGACGGAAGCTGCACGTGAACCAACCGCCCATGTAAATTGTTCAAGACTCGATGTTTCATGATGACCCTGTTAGACGTGCTTCGTTTCCAACACCCAGCGCTGGAATCCATAAGCGGTGTTTATTTTCCAGTTGTTTCATAATACGCACTATTTTATTCCATCCACTATTAGCTGTCATAGTGTGAAGTGTGCTTACATTTGTATGAAGTCCAGATCCGTTCCACTCGGGACCGAGCGGTTTTGGATCAAATACAGGATATAGATCATATTTACCCAGTACTTCCCACAATAAATAACGTAGCATTGTGAGATCATGAGCTGCACGGACAGCCGATCCGTCTACTTGTATTTCGCCCTGGGATGGCGCAACTTCTAAATTATATCCTGTCAAACGCAGACCCAATTCAAGTCCGCGTTCAAAGACTTCTGAAACATACTTTTCAATAAATCCATTTCCATGTGGTCCAACGGAACAATAAAATTCACCCTGTTTTTTGTCTTTCCATTCTTCAAATTTGAATGGTTTGTGCGTACGTGCATCATAAATGAAAAACTCTTGCTCAAATGCAACACGAACACCATTATCTAAGAGCCACGACTGAATAGCTGGTGTGAGCAAATGAAACGTATTTTCAAATGTAGGTGTGCCGTTTTGCTTGTATGTAGCACATAGCACATATGTATATGTCCTTGCTGTATAGCAAGCGATTGGCACCAAATCAATTTCAGATTCTTCTGTTGTGGCTTGCCCTGTACTGGATCCATCATAATTCCAGCGCGGTGGTAAAGCCGGTTCACTGGGATTATGAACTAATAAGTTGCGCACTTTGGAACGGAATTTCCCGGCTGCATCCGTCCAAATATAGATATAGCGGCGATTTTCTGGTATGGCAACAAATGATGCGGACATGATTGTAGTTATATACTTTAAATCCAATGTTTATTTTAGACCATTGAACATTAAAAACGGGCTATTTGAGCCGCCAATGGAACATTAATAGATATTAACTAATAGAATGGCTCATCCGGGTCCAAACAATTATGGAAATTATGGCGCTACAGCGCCCAACACTTCAACAAAACCCGAGTTTGAAATTGTAAGTATGTTTTTTGATTCGTTGGGATCATTTGTACGTGAATTGAATATGCGACCTGTAAAAATACCATACCAAAAAACCGAGTTTGTTAAGGGTATGTTTCATACAGATTATTATGATATAAATAACAGAAAATTTAGTATACAAGATGAATCTGATGACGCAACAACATTTATACTAAGTTTTGGCGGAAGAGGTCCTTCGTTTCCAGATATATTTAATACATTTGTCCAAAAAAACATAGATCAATCTATAATTATATTTGCATTTGATGGAGCATTTGATAATGATTCATTTCACGATTATGTAAGTTATATTATTTCGTTATCAAAAGATAAATATGGCAATCGAAATGAAGATATGGAAGTCGGTAATGTGGGTGGTGCAGCCATAGGCGGTGCTGGAAGCGGCGCTAGTATGCGAAGAAGAAAAGAAAAAACCACAACTATTCAAATTAAAATTTGTGGAATACGTACAAACATTCCATCAACAAATTTAATGACTAAATCATTTGTAAAAACATTCTATACTTTAAATACAGATCCCAGATCATCATTTGCATATTTTGCAGATCCCCGAAACTGTAAAGTAAGTAAACCATATGAGCTTACATTACCTCAAATGTACGAATGGATTCGGATGTTTCGAGAATTGATAATTTCAATAGGCATAACACGTAAAAAAGTACTAGTTCATCATGACGCATGGTATGATTCAAATGGACAAATTTCTCCAGGTATACCTATTCGTCGTTATATACAACTAGGACGTAATTTTGAACAACTTTGTATTATACCGACATTACTACTAAACAACATAAGTTCTGATAAATTGTTTATAATAAGATATGTAAATGAAAAACATGTTATTTACAACTTTTTATCGCCCGATGCAATTCTTCGATATCAAGATATAGAAACATTACGTAAAAATGCAACAACAACCGGTTTTAAAGAAGGAGTACTTGATGAAACTGTATTTAATGCAAAAGCTAAAGGTTTACGTATAACAACTTTTTCGTTAAATGAAGAGGAAGGTGAATATGATAGTGACGGTAATAATAACGCAGCCGCACGTGGAGGAGCAGGGGCAGGTGGAGCCAGTGGCTCAAATGGAGGTGCATATACGCGCCGCAGGGGACGAAATCGCCGCAAAGTATCACGCCGTCGCCGTTAATTTTAGAATTTAATAATGTTTTGCTTTATAAAAACAAAACATTCTCAATCCTCGCGCAGAAGCGAGGGTCGACGCCTGCAGGATTTGAACCTACGCACGGAGACCGTAACAGATTTCAAGTCTGTCTCCTTAACCACTCGGACAAAGCGTCTTAGATCAGGGATTGCTCCCTACATTAGTCTATGAAATATTTCTTTAGACCGGTCTAATACTTTTTAACATGAACAATCGGTCCTTTAGCGGGTCCGGATGTAGTGGATGTCAAAGTTGGACCGGCTTCACCAGCTGCTTCCGCGGCTTCCTTCATACGTTCATATTCAGCTGATTTTACCCAATGGTCGCGACTACCAATCTTAAAATCTGGGTGTGGTGCGGCTTTGTACCAAAACACACAATCTTCGATACGATTTGTTTTTGAACCATTGTGAATAACTAAACATTCGTAATTTTCAGTACATTGATCCATAATTTGACAAAACAATTCAAATGTCGGGAAAATGCCTGCAAATTGTTCAAAAATACGACGACGTGCTGCAACCTGATTTTCACGTAAAATAAATACATAATCGACTTGACCGCGTAATACGGGCGGAATACCCATGACGTACTGAAGTGCTAAAATATACAATAAGCCGTAATGACGACCGTTCATAAACAACGAACGAATATATTTATCACTAATCCATTTATTATCGTACATACAGTCGTCCATAACTACAAATGCACGGCGATCAAGGGGACTTGCACCACGAATTTCCACTTCTTTGCGAATTTGCTTTGTAATTGCATCCTGACGTTTCAGTACATTGCTAATAATTGCACTGTTGAATTCTTCGTGAATAAACAAGCTGGGAACAATTGAAGAATAGAATGCATTCGCACCTTCTGTTCCGGAAATAACAGTACCGATCGGGAACTTTTGTTTGTGCCACATTAAATCTTTAATTAGCCATGATTTGCCTGTACCACGACGACCAATAAATACAACCACTGCATCATCGGGAATCATATTCATATTGAATTTGGACAAACGCAAATTGACAGTAGGACGGGGTGGAGCCGCTCCACCTCCACCACCGCCCATTCCTGCGGCTGGAATCATAGCGGATAAAGGTGCACCGGCGCTTCCTGCAGCAGACATATTGTCTTGATATGTAATGTACGGATTTTTTTGTTGGAAAATTGACCCAATAAACTTGCGGTTGGGATCATTAAACAGACCCGATCCGCCAAATAGATAACACAAATGGGACGTGGTATGCCAAGACGAGGACGCGGTGGTCGCGGTGGCGGTCGTGGTGCTGCTCATACTGCTCCAGCACGTGATCGTGCTGATCATGATCGCGTTGCAAAACCACAAACAACATTACCTGTTGATTTACATGTTCAGCCATCAGAACGTGATGTACCAGCGTGTATTTATGAAAGCTTCCCCGAATTTAAACAAATCCAGCCATTCTTTTCCATTTTGGAACGGCTGTCTCCAGAATATGCTGGTTCCATGTTTGCATATAAAAAGTGCTGGGTCGGGAATTCCAGTATTTCAAACATTGAGCGTGATGAATCTGATTTATTTCGTGCGCACGTATGTTTGGAAGATGGCGCAAAACATAACGTATTTGTAAAACGTATTCATTTATTGGATCCAATTCGGTATATGGAAGGTGAATATGTATTGCCTGCGGAAGGCGCACTAGCCGCTCCCAGTGAACTATGGAAATCTGCTCTTGCGAAAATCAACGATGCGCAAAATGAAGCGTATGTCGACGCACTATTTTCCATGTGTGCATCAGCGCTAGTTGAATCGCGTCGCTCGCCGCACTGGTGCCGCAGTTTTGGTACATTTTCATCGCGTGTTAGTAATTACCTATATAACATTACTGATGATTATGACAGTCTGCGTCACCGTCCATGGTGGAGGCGAAACCAGCGTTTGGGTATTTTCACCCTTGTCAAAAATGAGGATCAAGAAGAAACCCATAATACATTTATAACAACTGGTATTTCCAACATTGGTGATGATGATTTTGTGGAAGTGGACGAGGATGCTCTTGAAGCCGCTGCCCCGCCGCATACACCTGGAAACGAACTTGTATCATCGTCGGAACCTATGGTTGATAAAGATTCACCCGTGGTCAACTTAGCGGCTCCAAAACTGCGTTTAAAACCATTAAGTCCATCAAATTCAGGATCGAGTTTTACTGAAGATGATGAATCAGGATCGGACGACGAAGATGACGAGGATGATGACGAGGATGAAGACGAAATCTTACAATATGTGGAATTCCAAGATTTCCCAGTTCAAGTTACATTATTGGAACGGGCTGAAGGAACAATGGATGAATTATTGGATGAAGAAGATGATGAAAATAAGGAAATGTTGGAAACAAAGGATGTGCGTTGGAGTGCATGGCTATTCCAAGTCATTGCAGCTCTCACATGTGCACAATATTACTATGGATTTGTCCATAATGATTTACATACAAATAACATTATGTGGTGTTCTACAAGCGAACCGTATTTGTATTACCGTGTACAAAAACGTGGAGGCGGCTCGCATATAATGCGCGTACCTACATTTGGTAAAATTATGAAAATCATTGATTTTGGGCGAGCCACCTACCATTTACCGGATCCTGCTGGATTCTTTATTCCTGATGCATTCTTCCCTGGAAATGATGCAGCTACACAATACAATTGCGAGCCGTTTTATGATGCAAAAGAAGGTCCCCGTGTTGAACCGAATCCATCATTTGATCTTAGTCGTTTATCGGTTTCACTGTTGGAATCACTGTATCCTGAACGTCCTGCTGCAGTCAAACCTGTGAAAATCATGTCAAAAGAAGGCGGTAAAATGTACACTGAAACTGTGTCTGGTGTATATAACATGCTATGGGAATGGCTAATTGATGATTCTGGACACAATATACTGCGTCTGCCATCTGGAAAAGAACGGTATCCCGATTTTGATTTATATCGTGCAATCGCAGGGGAAGTTCATAAAGCCATACCACGCCAGCAAATTGAACGTTCATTGTATCAATCATATAAATATACCGATAAAGTACCAGATGGGACGCATGTATATGAATTATATATTTAGAGTATACTTTATAAAATATAATAATTATAGTATAGTAAATATTATAATTATTATAATTTCTAATCTAAAATTCACTTGCTTCGGATACATTATTATTATTAACAGGTGCTCCTGGACCAGATGCGGATTCCCACCGCTGATGGATGAATTTTCGTTTTATATCTTTGTTTGACATCATTTTGAGCGATTCTTCAAAGTATGGAATAACATAATCAGGACCTGAAATAATTATAGATTTAATATCAACAAATGAAATATATCGATGTTTCTGTTGAATATATTTTTCCTGAAGTCGGTTCCATAATGTTTCAAGTTGTGCTTTAATTATAGGATCCATTAATGGATTGTGTAATAATTTGGCTATAACATTATCGTATTTTTCCATAAACGATGAACCTTGAGTTACTGTGTGTTCAGCATCGATTTCGCCAACAATTTTTATAAAAAACATTTCTGCAAATAATATTAAAAAACAAATTTGTTCCGCTATAACATCTTTGTGCGATATAAATGATTCTGATGGTTCTATAAAGAGTAATTTTCTCCAATTGTTTTCTTCTGCGCCTAATTTACCTAAATTATCTATAAGTACTTCGCACGCTAGACCATTTAGTACAAGAATAATATTTGGTTCACTTTCAATAATTAATGGAATATTCTTGTCAGGTAGTTTTTTATATTGTTCAATGCTCACACGTCGTATATCAACTTCCGATGGAAGTGCACCTAATATAGTTGTTGGTGGTATAATAATACTATTTTCTTCATTTTCTTCATTTTCTTCATCATAAGATATAACTTCTAAATCTATTGGTTCGTATTCGGGAAATGTGAAACGACCGGGTTTTGTTGAATTTTCACATTTAACTACAACTGTATGTTCATTGTTATCGAATGACTCAACAATACCAATATTTACTCCAGGACATATTTCTTTTGCAATATGACGTACTGTAGCACCTTTTTTAAGTATTTTACCATTTTTATCTGTAAAAATAATTTCATTTTTGATATTGTTAGGACCAAATTCATTGTTATTTGATTCGAAACTTGATCCTGTGTTTGTTGCATACCCTGAGTTTCCTGATGAGCTTGATCCTGAGTTTAATGATTCTTTCCAAACAAGTAAGTCATTTAGATTTAATTCTTTTTGTGTAAAATCTGAACATTCAATACTAACAAATACAGCACTCTTTGACTCATCTATGAGTTGCGTTCTAAATCCACGTACACTACCTTTATTTTCTGTTCCACATAGTGAAACTGTTTTATGTTGAACAAAATCTCCAATAGTAAATTCATTGCCATTTGAATCAGTATATATAGGATTATTTGGCATTTCTAGCTGTTTTTTATATTTATGTATTTCAGTATAAGCTTCGTTTGGTGAAAATAATTCTAAATAACGATCATACATACGTCGTACATCAGGATTAGGATCTGATAAAATTTCGTATGCGTTTTGAATTTTATCAAATTCTTCTTTACTTCCTCCTTTATTTGGATGTGAAGTAAGAACTTTTCGTGTATAAGCACGTTTTATTACAGCAGTCGTAACACCTTGTTCAACACCCAAAATATCATACAATGTTTTTGCGTCTGGTTCTGTTGCCATTGTATCTTTTCTCTATATGATATTTTTAATTTAGACCGAACATTGAAAAATACGCCTATTTTTGAGCTGCGTTACAGCTGTAATGTTCAAGGGTAACTAGATCCGGAAAGATCTAACTATATTTTAGAGCCGACTCTTCAAAATATTGTTTCACAGCCTTAGGACCAGATTGAATAATCATTTGTATGTTTTCAAATGAAATGCGTCTATCTTTTTGTTTTATATATTTTACTTGTATTTGTTTCCATAATGTGTCTTGTTTATTTTTTGGGTCATCCAATACCTTCTTTACACTTAAATATTTATCTTTGAATGAAGATTCATGCGTTATTTTTAGTAGAGGATTGTTTATTACAAATATAAATAGTAATTCTGTAAATAATATAATAAAACATACTTGTTCAGGTAAAATATCATCAATTGATTCAAATGCAGTGAAAGGTTCCACAAATAACAATTGACGAAATTGCTGTTCATCTGCACCCAAATTTCCTAAATTTTGTAATATTGTATGACATGCTAATCCATTTATGGCTATAATATTATTGGAATCGTTAATTATTATTACTGGAACTTGTTTATCAAGTAATGCTTGATATTGAGTCAACGTAAGTCTTTGAATCGTAAATGAAAAAGAACCTAATACTGTTTCTGAATTTTCATTATCGTTAGAACCAGTTGCGCCTGCAATGCCCGAGGTACCTGAGGTACCTGTCAGACCTGAGGTACCTGAGGTACCTGTCAGACCTGAGGTACCTGAGGTACCTGTCAGACCTGAGGTACCTGAGGTACCTGTCAGACCTGAGGCAGCGTTATCATTTGCAAATCGTATATGTTTGCCTTTAGGTTTATCAACTAATTTTCCAAAATAAAACATACTGTATATTATAGTAATTACACTTTTAAAGATATTTTTTACATGAGAATCCTGCGTTTGAACATACTCAGAAGTCATAAAATTTATTGTATCATGTAATGTATCAACTAACGTATCTTTTTGAATAAGTTTTAATTCATCTAACTTACCAAATATCTGCGGAACAACTTCGCGTGTAATTCCAGTTAGAATATGAAATGTAGATATAAATTTATCCATATATGTTTTCAGTGCATTTATACGCCCTTCAACTGTTACAGGCGAATATTCAAGCAAATCTGTTTTTACCAATTGGTATAACAACACATATGACGAGTTTGATGCAAAATTAAATGTTGTTTCTCTACGTTGACGCGATATTGGTGTTTGTAAATCATCGTATTCATAAATATATCCATCAGTCCCACGAATTGCGATTGTATAATGTCCTGATCGAGGATTATTTGATAAATGCATAACACATGCAATAAGTTTATATTGGAAATGCGTATTTGTTATTCTATCGTAATGATGTAAATCATCCAAATTGGTAATATCACTGTTGATTCTACTATCTGGATTACGATACCGTGCTAAAGAAATTAATAAATATTTACTTGGATAAATAAAATAATCTTCTGCGCCAATTTTCTCAGGTTCACAAGTTTCTGCATCTTGATCATGAACAGTTTGTTTGCGATATTGATCGTCCCATAAATTTTGTAATGTTGCATTTTTTGATTCCATGCGCAATATTATTTTTGTTTCTTCACCAATTGTATACACATCTGTATTTGCTTTTATGGTACCATCCCATTCTAAACAATATTTCTTTTTTAATAAAACTGATGTATATGTATTTCGTATTTCGGCAGCTTTTATTAATAACGACGCATTTGTTTCATCTTTCTTCGGTAATTGAAGTATTTCTAACATTATATTGATGGCTTCATCTGCATCTTCTTGTGTTGCTAATGGTGTTTCACGACATGTAAGTCCTGTAAGTTGTGGTATTATCCTTGTCTGATGAGGACTTTTTAAAAACATACTTGAAAACAAATTTTTCATAATGGTTTGAATATTTCTCAAACGATCAACTTTACTTTGTCTGACAACACTTGTTCCTACAACATCATCTGCATCTTTCAGTAATGATTGTAACGTTGATAAATCAGTATCTTTAATATAATTACGAAATTCTTCCATACAGTATAATAAAAGTAATGATGAATCTTGAAAACATGTATTTCCGACATTGGGAATTCCAGAAGGCATATCTTTAACGCCAATTGGATTTGTATGTGACCTAGACCAATTCGGTTCTATCCAGTCATATACTTTTGGTGATGGTTTTTTGCGTCGTGTTATATTTGTAGGTATATTTGCTCGTCTTCTTGTGATATTACGTTTTTCTTTCTCATCCTTATATTTTTTTAATATTTTACGTATGTTAACTTTATTCAATTCATATGTAGTTCTACTTATAATTCCCTCTGTATTCGTAATTTTTTTATCAAGTTCTGAATTAGTTAAATCTTCTATTTTTTTCGGCGGCATTCTATTTATTTCTCCTACTATGTATTTTCAAATTTCGTTGGATGCAGACGGACGCGGCTCAAAAAAATGAAACCTGCTTTAAGGAAAATCCATACAATCAAATAGAGTCAAATGACAGACATTAACAACGATTTTGTCGGCGGCGGCGTTGACGATGAGTTTGTTGAGGAATTTGAAGAAGAAATCGAGGGCGATCTTGTGGAAGAACAAGATGATTTTCAAAAAGCCGAAGCTGCAGATGTTGCAAAACTACTACGTCAACATCCCGAAATCTGGATTCCATATGAAGATCAGGTCAAAGGACAACTCCAAATTCGTGCTCCTGAAGAACCCGACAAAGAAGTAAAAGCCATTCTACGTGATACAACAACTCTGGACTCCAAACATTCAACCTATCCGTTTCTTACTCAATATGAAAAAACCAAATGTATCAGTTTCCGGGCAAGTCAAATCGAGCATGGGGCTGCACCATACATTGTTGTTCCTGAAGGTGTGACAGATGCATACCAAATCGCAAAAATGGAACTTGAAGCAAAGCGTCTGCCTTACATTATTAAACGTACGCTTCCAGATGGATCATTTGAAGTTTGGCGGTTATCGGATCTTGTAATCTTTTAAAGTCTGAATAAATGATTCAATGTCCGTGTTATTTTTAATACCTAACGATACTAATTCTGCTGATTCCAATTCCCACCATTTTATTTCCAATAATTTTTGTATAGTTGGTTCTGGAAACCTATATTTTACAATTTTACATGGATTACCAACAGCGATTGCATACGGCGGAATATTTGAAGATACAACACTTCCAGCACCGATCACTGCACCATCACCGATTTTTATATTATCCATAATTGTGGCATTCATCCCGATCCATACATCATTTCCTATTGTAATATTTCCACGTGAAAATACATTTCCGAATTCTGGAAATGTTGATATCATTTTATAATTATGATGCGTCAATATAAACTGACAATTTTTACCAATTGATGTATATCTTCCAATTGATATATGTGGTTTTTCTCCAGTTTGTAATCGCGCATTATCATACCATCCACTACTGTATGGATCATTTATATAACTATATTTTCCAATAGAAATAGACATTTATATTTCTATTGGAATATAAAAAATGCAAGATTTTACCACAATTGCACACGTTTTTCAGGTGGCACATACCCTTTTGTACCGGGACTTATATCAAATGCTCTATAGAATTCTTCAAATTGCGCCACAATTAAATTGACACGCAGTAATGCAGGTGCATGTGGATCGGATTTCAATGCTTCCTTAGCTTTTTTAGGACGATCTTTATTTCGCCAACTAACAGCATAACTGATAAAAAAATCACGGTACATTTTTTTGGCTACAGCTTCAGAATTTCCTTCCACAATGTCTTTAAGTGCTTCCAATGCAATGGCTAATCCACCTAAATCCGCAATATTTTCACTGAGTGTAAAATTACCGTCGACTTTTCCGCCCATATATGGCTGTTTATCAAACAATTTCATAATTTGTTTACTTTTAGTTTCAAATACGGTTTCATCATGTGATGTCCACCATTTTTTGTAACTTCCATCTTCATCGTAAAACCGACCGTCTGCATCAAAACCGTGTGTTATTTCATGTCCAATTGTTGCACCAATTCCACCTAAATTCCAGGCTTCGCTCTTTTTCAAATCAAAAAATGGCGGACGTAAAATACCGGCTGGAACTACCATCATATTCCCCTCAGAGTAATAAAATGCATTGACTTCAAACACACCGTCTTCCCAATTATCGGGATTTTTAACACACCCGTCATAAATATCCGCTATCATTCGATCTGTATCTCCAACATTCAAATTAATGATATTCAAAAACGGACGCTCACGATCAATGTCCACGGAACCAGTTTCACTTCGCCATCTTGTCTTTGCAGGATGTGCAATTTGGAACAACATACGCTCTACTTTGCGAATAGCGGTTGAGCGTGTTTTGTCCTCCATCCAATCAATGGCTTGCAGTCGTTTAATTGTAGCTGCTTTGATTCGTTCCGCTAGTTTAGTAGCCACGGCTTTTGTGTCAGCGGGTACATCATACTCTACGAAAATTCGACCTAGATCCTGTTTTGCAAATGTTTTCAAAACTTTCAAGGCTAAATATTTTTGGGGTAATTTTTCTGTTTTTCCTTTTAGCGCACGTCCATACAAATCAAAATGCAGGTCGTCATACGGCGGTGGCAAGTACTCAATAAAGGATAGGAGCGTACATGCACGCATCCAGATTTTCCAATATTCTAGACTCATGGATCCAAATAATTGGTTCAATATTTGGATGTAACGTGGATTATAAACATTGTATGTAACTTTTACGGCTTTTTCCTTTTTTAACCCCCAACCTTCAAAAATATGTTCCCATGGAATATGTTTGTATTTCGCACATAATTCTGAATAACTGTGAATATTATAAAAAAAGTCAACATCTGATGATTCGTCGCCATTCATTAAATACGGTGCAACAACGGCTTCAATTGTCGCTGCAACATGTAAATTTTCAATATTTGTCAGCTCGCCCAATTTTTCCAATAAGTGTTTATATCTGGACGAAATTGGACTGCGCACATCTGGGCGGTAATACCATTGGTTATTTAATCCTAGCGTTGCTTCCGATATTACTACAACACACTTTTTGCTATTGTATGTATCATTACTTACATATAGTGATACAGGGGCTTGTGCTTGAATACGATTCATTGCACCGATAGAGTGTGCAACATCCGGAATCGACGACATGCATTCATATGTATTTAATAAACGCTGCATATCCACTACACCGTTTCGTTGGCTGGCTGTATGTAAAAAACTATGCGCTAGTTTGGAAACGGGTTCATCTGGATGTGTACGTACTTGTTTTGAAATAATGGCTAATAAATTGTTTTCCACATCATCTTCCATTTCTTCACTTACACCGTATCCTCCGCGATAAGGTGGGACATGAACATGTTTTTGCCATTCCTTATTGACATATGAATAGAAATCTTCACCAGGTAATGTGGATGTATGCAGTTTTGGAACTTTGGGTGCTTCGCCGCCGGACATAGGGAAAGGTGTGTCTGGCGGAGAAAATACAAGTGTATTATTTTTTTCCATTGCTGGAGCCTCCTACTTGGGGTACAGTTGTTTGTTCTGTGGTTGGAGCAACCATAGGTTGAACATGGACAATCATGGCTGCTGTTTCCACGATTGCAGGTTTGAATTGGCGCATGCGTGGAAGCATAAGACGGCGTCCGCGACCTCGGGAAGAATCAAGTGGGCTGGAAGTGAACGGTGCACATTTTTCAACATCCATGGCGGGGTTAGGAGAAGGGTTCCTAAAATTTTCGGACAAAATATTTTTTATGAAATTTTCTTTTTCTGGATTATTGTTTTACGAGTAGTGATTCTGCTAATTGTTGTGCTGCTGGGGAATTAAAATTATCTGTAATATACTCGGCTGCAATTTCATGCGGATGCTCAAACTGATATGGACAATTTCCTCCATCACAAAAATGTTGTTTCCAGGATCCAGGAATATCCACAATTTGCTTTTTCAGCACATCCCATACGTGAACATTTGCAGACCGGAGGCTGCGTTTCGCATCGCGGTATGTTGGAAAAAACACATACCGTCCCCTCCAAACCGCCCATGGTCCATCGGCTGTATCGGGATTGGGTCGTAGGCGTTCTAGCCAATGCGGCGGAATACCTGGTGGCGGTTGTTTGGTGAATTCATATCCCCACTCGGAACGATAGAAATTACGCCATGCTTCAGGTTCTGTTCGTTGACGTAAATGGACACGTTCATGGCGCAAAATACTGTCCCGTCGGGATGAATTCCAATCCGATTCTGTCATTCGGATTATCGACGGACTCCATGTATGCGGCAAACCCTCGTGACACGATTGATCCACAATTTCAATAGTTCCATACGGCAGTGCATATCGTTTTAATACAACGCAACGATCATTATAAACATACCAAATTATAACCAGTAATAAAATACTAGTTATTATTCCAATTCCCATAACCCAGTTCATTTCTCTATTTAGATTTATCTTTATGTTTTGTTTGATGAAGGCGTAATAACGGAACATACACGTTACATAATACAGGTGCATGATCACTCCATGAACGTTCAAATACTTGACATGTAACAAGTCGTGGTCCATGTCGTACAATATCGCAAAATGTACAGTTTTGTGGTGCATATTGAAGCGGTAACCACGCAACATGATCCAAATTTTCACCTGTGTGATAAAATGTGGCTTTGCGAATATGTACATCCATATCGGGATGTAAAAACCGGACATGTGGATGTGGCGAATTTTCACAATTTAAATCACCTACAACAAGTACTGGATGATGAATATGTTCTGTATGTCTTACAATTTGTCCTAATTGTTCTTTACGAATTGCATCCATGGCTGGTTTTCCACCCATTAGAAAACTTACTTCTGTGTCAGCTTGTGTATGTGTGTTCACGATTGTTATATCGTTTCCACAGGCTAACCGACGCAAATGGACGGCGTGAAATCCTTTATTGGCGACCCATTCCACATTATGTGTCGTTAAATAAGGATAAAAACAATCACTAATCATTCTGTAATTTCGAACAGCCATCAATAATCCGCTAGGAAGTATGCTTACATCTTCATCGCGTGGGCGAATCACAGTATAACCGGCTCGTTCCAAATGTTCGGTGTAAAAAGCCCGCATACGTTTTAAAAAGACTTCTTGTAAACACACAATTTCGGGAGTATGTGTCGCAATCCATTCGCATATTTCGCGGGAACAATCGCGTGCCCACGGCAAGCCGTGAACATTGTAGGTTAGAATTTGACAATTCATTACTGTTGACACCGGCGGGGCTTTGTATTATCGCGCGCTTACTGTCTCCACTGCTTACCGCAATTGAGACAACGAATAAACTGTGTCATTGGCTCATCCGCCGAACGAGTCTGCATTTCATAATATGTGCATTGCCGCTTACCACAACGTGAGCACTTGAACATATCGGTTGCCATGGATTTATCCACTTCCAGCATCTTGGCTTCACGTTTAATAGCCAGTTCAATCATTGCGCCCCATTTTTCTGGAAACAAATCACTGTAATTCATAAATGCAATTGCGTGTGGGCGGAATTCACCTTCGCGAAATCGTTCAAGCAAACGGGCATTCTGAATATAGGACACTGGATCCATATTCGCAATAGTTCGACGTGCATTGATCAAATATAATTGCGTGAATTCCGGATTTTCCCACACACTGTGTACAATGCGACGCTTTGAATCTTCAATTGTGAAATTATAAATACCGCGTTCAAAGTCAATTTGATCCGGTTCAGATAGAAATCCACAACGTGATTTGATGATTGATTTCACTTTCTGTCGCATTTCGTGCAGTGCTTTTGGATCTTGTGGGGAATCGTACTCTTCAATTATAAGCTGTGTTTGTGAATACCAAGCTGGAAGTTTTTTATTATTTCGTTTAATAGCTGCAGCGGACGGCTTACGAACAGGTCGTGGAGCCTCTTCCTCCTCTTCAACAACTTCCGACGCAACCGATTCTTCTTCACTTTCTTCAGCTGCATCTTCTTCCTCGATTTCTTCTTCCTCTGCCTCTTCTTCATCTTCTTCGTCTTCATCGGTTTCTGAATCCTGAGAACCCAGATCTTCAAACCCACCGTGTCCATCTGTGTGGAATTTTTGATAATCAGTAGTGGCAAATGATACCATTTGTTGTGTTGATCCCTTTGTGGCAATTACCACAATATCTCCAAACACTAGAACTTTATCATGGGGTGGTGGAAGTTCATGTTTGTTTTCAGTGCCTACTTTTCCTGTTTTATATCCAAACAGATGGAGTGTCATTCCACTCCACTTATAGGTTCCAAGTAGTTCAGGGGCTGTTGCACGACGAAGAATTCCGCCGACTGCAGCGGGGGAAAGCAGATCTTTTTGATCTGCGGGAAGAAGAGCATTCCGACATGTGCCTTTGGGTTGAAGAATTACACACCACATTCTTTCTTTCAGGGTTGCTAGTGAAATAGATCAAAAAACAAAAATCAATTTTTAGGAGCGCTTGTAGTAAGCCTGCATCTATCCGTTTAGACCAAATTCAAATTATAAAAAATCAGATGACTTTATAAATGCCACGAAACACACGACGACGATTTAAAAAACGCATAGTTGGCGGCGGTGAATTCAAACTATTTGCATATCAATTCAATATTGGATTTAGTCTTGTCGGATATGATCCTGAGGGAAATACAAATTATCGGCAAGATATTGAAGATATGGTACCAGGCAATGAAGAAGCGCTTATTGAAATATTTACAAAACGACTTTCAAAAGCACTTGAAGTTGGCGCTGTTAAACATGTACGCAATATCAAATTTAATCATATTGAAGACACTAAATTTGAACTCATATGTGAACTTGATATAGATAAAATTGAAGACACATTACGATTTATATATGGTGTATTGGACGAGATTCGAACAAACACATATGATTCAAAAATTACAGATTTACCAGGAATTGATGTAGGGCATTATAATAATGAAGAAGGAGGTGAAGACTATGCAAAAGCATATTCAACTGAATTACTAACAAATATAGATATATCACATATTGAAGAATTTGAACTTGAAGCCGAACAACTAGGTAAGAATCTAGCTGCATTAAAAACTGGATTAACAAAAGGAACAAAAATAGATTCTGCTCTTGGACCAGGACTCACAAACATGCCGCCAAATATTCTTGGACGCATTGGTTCTTTTTTAACTGGAAAAAATGGATCACTACATAATCAACGTCGTGCTTTACGTGCTAATGTCGGATACAGTAATGAACCAAAACCTGCAGGAGGTGCAGGTCACCGTCGTCACCGTGTGCTAACACGCCGCCGCCAATTATAAAAATGACAGGTTTAAATCCCATACCCATACATTATAAACAAAGAGACCAAACATGTTTCGCATCACAATTTCTGGCGATAATGCTGTATTTCAAACACTATATGGTATATCCAAACCACAATCTGTAAAACAACGCGTATATTGCTGGGATGATTGTATTGGAACATATAGTCCAACACTTCCATGGGATCAACAATGGTGCGTTGAACGCCGAATTCCATGTGGAAGCGGCGTTATTCGCAGCACAGGGGGCGACAAAACATGGTGCATTGAATCTATTGAGATTCCATCAATTCGCGCCCCTCCGCCGATAGTTGACGATGTTTATGATGAACATGTGACAATGTATACATTAGATTCTCACATAACTATGTTGGAAATGAAGGATATGAGTGTATTTATTGGAGTAATTGAGAAATTGCGTGGATTGCCATTCGATTCCTACATTATTTCTTTGCTAAACAAGATAGTAACTGAGTCAGGCAGTTGCCTGCTTGGGCTATCACAACAGGGTTCGCTGCAGCCGCAGTTGCAGCAGTCATTGCAGCTTGCTGAAAGGTCACACGACCGGCTACCACATCAATCACAGCTGCAATTGCAGGAGGACAAATCACATCAACCAGAACGTGAGCAGCGGGACGCTCGCCTTCACCGATCACACGATCGACCAGGACATGCACAGCAGCGACCACCATATCGCGCTTCTCGCTTCCACGAATCTGGAGCGTATGTACCAAAGATGCCAAACGGGGCACAAAACGTAACAGGTCGCCCACCGTTATACCCGTCACACCGACACCCGATAGATCGCGGACAATCCCATCCACTGCATCGGACAACTCCTTCGACAGGGATGAAGCGGGGGGTACGGCGACCGGAGTTTGTGCCGGAGTAGGCGGTGCTGGAGCAGGGACAGGATCGGGTGAAGGGACAGCAGCCACAGGGGGGGCACCAGATAAGTCAATTGTAGGTGTTTCGGACATAATGGTATTCTAATTCATATGAATGAATTAATGATTTAGATAGACCTTGGTGTGTGCGCAACGCTAGACAAGAAAATTTCATAATGGTTTGTAGTAAAACTATTTGTCATGGCAACACGCATTCCCATCTCGTGGATATTTTTAGCAATTATTGTGGGTATAATTTCATTTTTTGGTTATCATATCTTTCAAGCTACAAATACAAAACAAAGTGATTCGGAGGTAGAATTTATAGAATCTAAAAAAACGGTATCGTTTCATCCGAGCGTAATGAAACATGAAGAAGTTCCCGAACCACAACATTCTGCAGAATCTCTAGCTCACACAGCGGAAGATATGGATGCTCCGGTAGTAACAAATCAAATGCCTAACGTACCTGCACAAACAGAATATGATTTACGTGCTACTCGTCAGGTGCAAGAAACACCACCAAGCATTCAATATGATTCGCCGGAAGAAATGGATCCCTTGAACCGTGTTGTACATATGGATGCAGAATTTGGATCCAATTTACGTCATCCTGAGCAAATGATTGAACGTCGTCCACGTGCAGGAATTGCAGGAATCGTCCCTTCAGGTGTTGGATCTGAAGCCAGCCGTCCAGGAGGAAACAATGCAGCAGGATATGCACCCGAAATGGCACAAAATGGCGGTGAATTCATGACTGGTATTTCTGCATTTGATGGCAGTGATTCCGGTGGTATTGCTTTTTCTGTCATATAAAAACTTGTAGTGTTTAATAATTTCATCTCTAATTATTAATATTTTGCCAACAACGCATAGCAAATTTCAAAATTGCAGAACTCTGACCTAAAAAATGAATGCTTCTTTACTACTATACCTGTATATCAGCCATCCACGCCATGTCCTGGGTAGAAAAAGCAGAAGAATTTATTGGTAAATATGGATTTGGGTCACGTGGAAAACATATTAGTATTTCACGTGTACTAAATCCATCCGATCTTTCACTACTTCAATCGCAACAGCATGTGTGTGCATATAGACCACGAGGAATTTTATCAGGATTCCTCGTGATCCATCCGGAACTTCAATATGTAGTGTATTTGCCTCCTGCTGCATCCAAGCTCCAACCACAACGATTCTATGTTCGCATTGCTCCACGCATTCTTGAACACGGAATGATTGCATCGGCATACCTGTACAACAAACAATTTGTAATTGAAGATTTGCTGGCTATTGACGGGAACGTTATTTGGTCTCGTGCGTTTAGTGAACGTTGGAAACGACTGAAACAATTTCTTGAACATGAATTCCAGCCCGATCCATATCTTCAGGGCGGTTATGCATTTACCTCTACATCGTACATGGCTATTGGATCATTAATTGAGCCTGCTGATGATAAAGTTATTGAATTTGTTGCATGCGGTGCTGGCGGACAAAAACGGATGATTTGGATTCCTATGCGTGCTAGTGCTTCTGCATCAACCGCCGCTACGGCTGGTTCTGGAAAAAATACGCATGTTGCAAAACGGGAAGCTGGAATGGGTCCCGATGTATACACCGTGTATGACGGTGAGACGAAACTGGGAACAGCTCTTGTGCGAACACTTGCAGCTAGTAAAGCCTTGCGGTTGGCGTTTGCGAGCGGCGAAAATGAAACAGTACATGTGAATACTCAATTTAATAAACAATTTGATAAATGGGAGATTTTGGATGTTGCGCTGGCAACATAAAAAATATGAATAAATAGAGATGAACAGACAATTACGTAATGAACGTCGTCGTCGCTGGGCACGTCGCGGAGGTGGATATGCACAAACTGGCTCTCTGATGCCTATTCCGGCTAGCGATTGGGTATTTGCTGTTAAAGATCAAATTACACAGCCATACAGTGACTGCGCGACAACAATGCGCCCCGGACAACTCGTGAATCAACCCAATCCCGAACTTGCACAAGTGGCTATGGCTGGCGGGCGCCGTCGCAGCCGTCGTCTTCGGCGCAGCCATAGTAAAAAACAACGCGGTGGTGCGTGCGGTTGCTTACAACGCGGAGGTCGCCGTCTTCGGCACACGCGGCAACGCGGCGGCGGTGTTAATGGTTTTTCAGTCAATGTTGGATCCAGTATCGGCGGAACTGGTCCCAATGTGGCTCCTGTATACGCCGGCGTACCATGTGATGCACGTGCTGGAACACCCAACCCGAACAATGCAGCTGGATTAGACGCTGATCCTCGTGCACCGGCTGATTTGTATTCCCTAACAACCAATGTCCAACGTGGTGGTGCATACAGTTCCGGTAACGCATATGATGCAAGCTGTTACCGCGCACCTGGTTCCGAACTGCCCGTGTACAATGCTGAAACAGCTGGTTTCCGTTTTTCGCCTTCCACTGCAGCCGGTGCAGCACTGCCTGATGGTGTAACAGCCTACAATGAGGTTGTACCGTACGCTGCACGTGTGGGCGGTGGTCGTCGGCATCGAACACACCGCCGTCGTCACAGCCGTAAAACCTCAAAGAAATCGTACCGCCGCAGACATTAGAAACGCCATGGGCAATTGCGATTCGTGTATAGGCGGGCGTGAGCGCCGTTCGTCGTCGCACTCTGATTACAAACCTGTTCCAAAAGTACCAGTGAATGAAATTCAATACGCATCAGACGGCAGCCCAAATATGGTAAATTATCGTATTGTACCGTTTGATCGTCGTCCATCAATTAAAATTCCGGATCCTGCAACTGAAAAACCGCCCCGAAAACATAAAGGTATTTAGTAGAGTTATGGCAGTCACAGTATTTCAAACATCAAATGTAATTGGTAATGTATTATTTACATCTGAATCACGCGGTGTTCGTGTCCGAGCAGAATTTACAAAATTACCACCTGGGCTTCACGGATTTCATATTCATCGTGCGGGCGATTTACGCGGTGATGGATGTGCGGGTGCATGTGACCATTGGTCACTCAAACCAGCTGCACATGGTGGGGCACCTGTGCATGGTGGCGAACGTCACACTGGCGATTTAGGAAACATTGAAGGTCCTGCATGCACGCATAGTTATTTCTTGAACGGTGTGAAACTGGATGATTTGTATGGACGATCTATGATCGTTCATGCAGATCCCGATGATTTAGGACGCGGTGAAGCTCCTGATAGTAAAACTACAGGAAATTCCGGTGCGCGAATTGCATGTGCAGTGATTGGACGTGTGGAGTGTCATTCATCGGCTCGCAGTCGGACACGACGCATACGACATACACGACACAACTAATCTTCAACAAATAGTGGCGCTTTTTCAGCCGCCGACTGTGCTGATTTTTTGACATATTTTCGAACTGTTGGCTTAGGCTTTGATTTAGTTGTTGGAATAATTGGAATGTTAGGTGTTTCATGAATTAAAAAAGGTGTTTCTGATTTGAGTGTATCCACTAATGTATTCAACTCAGGATTTGTAGGAGCCGGTTCAGCTTCATCCACAAACAGCGGCGTTTTCGAAACTGTAGCTTTTGCTTCGTCGTCGCTCGCCACAGACGATTCAGATGTATTGTCAGGATCATCCGACCATTTAATTGTGTAGCCACACGATTTGTAAAATTTCCGACGTTTTGCCCATTGTCCATTCGCTTCCATAAACGCTTTATCTAAAATATCTAAAATACGCGGTGCAACAACACGTTCTTCTTTTTTCTGACGCAAAATACGACCCACCGATTGTTCAATATTGCTTTTCGGGGTCGCCAACAAAATTGTATTGAGTGTAGGAATATTCATACCCTCGGATGCCATTGCATATGTTCCCAAAATGATCTGTTTTGTAGCCGACGTATCTAAATCCGCTTGTTTCATTCCGCCAACATAGTAACCAATCGATGACAACCCCTGTGCTGCAAACATATTGGCAAAATCAATTAAATGTTCCCTCCTATCGCTCAGAATAAGCAGACGGCGTCCAGCTTCGTCTTTGAGCATGGGTGTGATCCATTCGACCAGAGCCGTTGTGCGTGGTTTGTATGATGCAATTTGATTAATGAGTCGTGCACGAACCGTTTCACCTTTCCAATTTGTCGGTGTATTGGCATACGCGTCGTCATCACAGATATACCGCATAACACGTACCCCGACACTGTCGTCTTTGGGGCGACGTGAAATTTGGAATACAATTCGACCCAGACTCCATTCAAATACTTTGGACAGCCCGTCAGTGCGATTTGGTGTGGCGGTGAGTCCGAGCATATTACGACATTGAATACGCTGCAACGCTTGACTGAAATGCTCTGCACCCAAATGATGCACTTCGTCAAATATGACCATTCCAAAACTATCAAATGTTCCAACTGGATAAGCACGGGAGCAAATTGTTTGAATCATAGCAATCGCAACATCGTAGCCTGGACCAATATCACACCGCTCGCCTTGAATACGCCCGATGCGAATTCCTGGGACCAGCGCTTTTAACTCCGATGTCCATTGATCGGCTAAGAACTCTTTGTGCACTACAATAATAAATCGCCGACGTTGTGCGGGGTCTGGATCGGATGTTGCAGCTGCAATACCTGTAAATGTTTTACCGTATCCACATGGCAAACAAATAATTCCAGAATGTCCGGCGGCGCGAAATGCAGCCAGGGCTTCTTCTTGATGCGGACGTAGGACACCCTTGAATTCAAGTGTGGTTGGAAGTAAATCACCCGGCGCACGTGCATCTGCATCCGCTGGACCGAAAAACGTGTCTGCCCATGCATGTGGCAAATAATACCGCGTGGCTGATTCCGTCCATACTTTGAATGGCGATACAGTTCCAGCAAATGAAGGTGGAACGATTGGTGTAACTGTAAGTTCTTTTTGTATATGCGCAATCTGAGATGCTGTAAGCCCTGATTTCAAAATTGCATATCCGCGTGTGGTTTTGATTTTTTGCATCGTGGGAAAGAGACGTTCCGTATAGATCGTAAGTATATATAGTGTAGCCACGTTTAGATAGGGGTGGACGCAGGTAATTTTTCGCTTCCTTTGTATAGAAATATAGGATCACATGAACTGTTCCATGGAAGAATGTGTAAGCTCAGTCCTTGTTGTTGCGCTGGGAACAGCTGTTGCAACCGATTATATTTCGCTGCCTCCTAAACTTGTATCGAACCCCATAACAACAGTATTACTGGTTTTGCTGGCTGTTGGTGCATTTGTAAAGTACCCGGTATTAGGAATTGCATTGTTTCTAACAACTGCGATTATACTGTTTAAACGTAATACAATGACAGCACGTGCAGCCGCTACATATGGTGTTGAAACCATTCGTCGTCAAGCCCATGAAGATGCTGCACCCAGTGCTGGGGCAGCATCTGGACCGCGTCAGTATGACCAATTCCAAGAAACAGATGCACACAATCCTATGCACGCAACTGTGCAAGAGGGATTTGAACCTGCTCCCTACGGCAATGCAGAATTAGGCGAATCTGTAGAAGGTGTGTACCCCATTGGTGCCGCGCGTGCGTCATCTTCGGCGGAATCATCTGATTTTCTGTACCGCCCTGGAAATGATTCTGGATCCAATGCGTTTGAACGCTTTGGTCCCGATATGGATGAAAAGCGTACGGCGTTTGCGTATTGAATAATATAAAACATAAAATTAGATGAACAATCAAGATAATTTTACAGTTATTGTAAAAAGAGATAAATTTCGTTTTGCAATGCATATTACTAAATCAACTGATAATGGATTTGACTCATATACATTTGAAATTGGTAAAATGAAACCATGTCTAAAATTATATGTACGTGTTTCTACAATTAATGATGAACGATATATAAAAGCAAGTGAAACTGCTAGTTTATTGAATATCGAATCTTTGGTCGAATGTTCACTTGATGATATAAATGAAAATTATATGCGTAAACACGGAATGTCACGAGAATTATTAGATACAGTAGATCATATTCTAAAAACTTATTTTCCACATGTTAAATATATAACATTAAATGATGCAAGTTACTTACCATGTAATCGTGAATTTGACGATATATTGGATTTGTTAACATATAATATTGCATTGTATGGTAAAACATGGTATGAAATAAAAGTAGACGCGTATTTAAACGATCCAGCAAAACAAACGAAATATAATGAAGAAATTAAAAAATACATATCCGAAGAATTCAAAAAATCATTTGATGCAGATACATTTTTAATTGAAAAAATAAAATTATCTCCAAATAAATATATACAAAATCTATTAAAAACACAATATGACAAAATTAAGGCACAGTTTATAAAAGCAAAGACGTTTCCAGAATTTTTCAAGTTATTGCGTGATGATGTTGAGGAAAAGAAAAAATGTAAATTTTTCAAAGATTGGTTACAATCTTTTATTGGTGAACATATAACAATACAGCGGACATGGCAATATAACGTATATAGAAAGAAAATAAATCGCTCAAAACGCAATTAGATCTGGTATAATTTAGGTTTGAATGTTTGGCATACAAACCTAAAATAAAATATTTTTTATTTATGTCAAGTCGCGACGCACATAGACTTTATCATATTGACTACATGAGTATTCCCAATTGTTAGGAACATCTTTTAATGTTCCAATTGAATCCGTTTTGGCTTGAGCGATCACATTATCTGGAATGCAATTGCGTTGAACAGAAAAACAAGCTGGTAAGCGGCGTGCATTTTGACCCGCAGGAGTAAATAGTATACGCTCCAGACCTGTTGGGCATTTTGTAGTTTCATACAATATTACATCGCTGCATAATTGTTCGCCATCAGCCAGTGGTCCACGAATTTTACAGTACCGTTTAGGATCCTTGTTATCGTATGCTATACAATCTTTATTGTCCATATCTGTTCCTGATTGACAGCATTTTCCAACTGAGCCGTAATGAGGTAACGAAGCAGGACAGAATTTACTTTGATCTTCGCTATGTTCTTTTTCAATTAAAGATGCACATTCAACCAATATACGCGAAGGATCACGGGGATCACGTACACCGGATTTATGCGCACATAAATCTGTAAATCCTGTAGACGAACATGTGTGTTTATATGCATCAACTTGCCCCCTGCAGCAGAAACTATCGCCTTTTGCGTCATTGAAAAACCGTGCACCGTTTGGACATTTGGGTGTTGCGACGACTTTAGCCGCGAATCCTTCAAGACGTTGTGGAAAACGTAGTTGAGATACTGCACTCCAAACAATGGATCCAATCAGAATCATAACAATTAATCCAACCACAGTTTGCAACGATATCATGCTTTGTTTGCTCTTTACTGTATATTCAGTTATTTTGTGACAGCTGCGGTTGTTGCTGCAGTAGGTGGCTGCAGACACATAAATGCAGGCATTTTAAAACTCCATGGTTTGATTTCACCGAACGTTTTTGGAAGTGGAGAATCATACATTTTCTGAACTTTCACATAATTACGAAATGTACCGCTCCAAACCAAATAAATAATAAACGCAACAATTAAAATCGCAATTGTGCATCCAATAATAATCCCCACCCATTTTTCAATATCACCGGGTTGTATGCTTGTATCTCTGCTATCTTCACCATCTGCTTGTGTTGCATCGCTTCCTGATAACTCTTTATCCAGTGTTGATCCGGGACCACCAATATACACTTTGTCATTCACAACATCTCTATCTTTATCAAGTCGGTAACATTTCATAGCTTTTGTATCAACACCGCTATCTTTATTTTGTGCCTTCAACAAAGACGGCTTATTCACAACTTTAATTCCATCAATGCGTGACAACAACTTATACCGGGATTCAATTACTTCAGTAATTGCGATCGGCGGTCCACTTGCTCCTTTTGCTATTTCTTGTAAACGCTGATATTCTGCAGCTGAAATATTAGTGGGTGTTGTGAGCACATAATATGTAACAACTTTTGCAATCGGATCACATTGTGCTCGTGGGCGACTATCACGTGCATGCCGTCCACGCATATCCGCCCCACGATAACTGAGAATCGATCCTGTTGGAGATACAAGTGTCCCAATTGTAGGACGATCACGAACAATTGTATTTAAAGCTGCAAAATACGGATTTGAAACTCCCACTTTTACAGGAATACACAAACATACTTCTTTTTGTCCATCGTCTGTGCGAAAATATAGTGCAACTTCTAACGGATAAGGATCCTGTTGTCCTGGAAGCCTATGTGCACCTGGCACATAGATAAACGATTGTAATAAATTGTGTTGAATACCATTAATTGTTAGCGTTGTTTGCGGATTTTCATTTAATAATAATCCAACATCGTGCTTGGTTACATTTCCTGGACCTGGAACTTGTGCATTAAGACGAAGACTGCAGGAAATGCACGGATATAATCGTTGAATATCCATAGTTTGTGGACATTTTAGTGGTGTTTCATTGCATGAAAAAATACTATCAGACATCGTGTCCTCCTTGATTTAGGTTTAGGTTTGGAATTCATTTGGATTACCGGGTGTCCTTCCCGAAGAATGATGATAAATTAAAATATGAAAAACATGTAGAACAGAATGGCAGCAAATAATTCATTACCTATAGTAATTGATTATCCAAAATTATTACATTACTGTACTACAACATCATATAATCATACATTGGTGAATTTTTTTGAAATATGTTTAGTTCTGAATAAAGCTCGTCCAGCAGCATTAGTTACTATAAAGCCAGAGAATGTTCCAATAATTAATAAACTATTTGAACAATTTGGTGTTGAACTTCATGATTTGGGTAAAACAAATAACATTTGTTTGGTTGTTGATTTGACATCACCTCTAAATAACGAAACTGAAGTAAATAAAGTTATAAGATCGTACCATTACGCTCCTAATCATGTTTTAATGGGTAAAATATTAGGATACATGACTTCAATAGATATTATGAAAAATAGAAATACAACAAATGAAAAAGCTATAGAAATTTCAGTTGACGTTTTTGATAAAAAAACTTCAATGGATATACAACTTGCACCTCAAATTGTACAAGATAAGTCTGATGATGAAATTCGTGCATATTATGAACCAATGCTAGTTGTATTACGCAAGCTACAACCATATATATCATCATCTATAATAGTTAAAAACATTCAAATAAAAATAAAACCATTTGGAGTATTATACACAACATTTGAATCGCTAAATAATTACTTAATTATGAAACTTTTAACGAAACAAAAAAATGATATTGGTGGCGATTGGTCTATAATTTTGAATCAATATATACGAAATGCTTCACACATTCGCGAGGGAGCAGCGGCTGCTGGCGGTGCAGGTAGTGCTGCGGCTGGCGGTGCAGGTAGTGCTGCGGCTGGCGCAGATAAACAACGTAAAAACAGACATTCAACTAGACGTCGGCGGTAACGATTTGTTGTTATTTATAGAAATAATAGAATTAGTTATGTAGTTTAATTTATATAACCGGTAAGTATCGAGGTGTACTATACCGATAAATAGATGCTGTATATGATTGTCCCATAACTGGTACTCCAACTGAATCACCGTCAGTAATTTCCTCACAACCCAAATCGTCGTCGCAATTACGGCGTTTGAATTGGACCGGTACTTGTACAGGATTCATGCCATCTGTACGAGTATAGTAATTCCAACGATTCCTATTATCAATATTGCGTCCAAATAAAGGAAGGATTGTACGATTTGGACTGCCGCTTGTTGCTGATCCACCGGGAGCCGTTAATACACCAATTTGTTGAAATTGATCAGGAATTCCACGTGTGGTGGAATTAATTGGAATTGCGCCACCGCCAGCCATAATAGGTCGTGACGGGAATCCACGAAGATCGGGCATTGTATTGTACGATTGTTCGGGCGACAGTGGAGCGAATCGTGGATCCATGGGAGCTTGTTGCTGCTGCAGCGGCGCGTGGATTTGCGGACGTACAACAACAACGGGAGCTTTTTGTTCCGGTGCATAATACCGTAAATATACAATGGCTCCTACGACAACAACAATCAACGCAATTATACCCAGAATTAACACTCCATTATCCATACACCATACACCTGGCGGACAAGATAAGGATCCACCTCGCATACGTGGAAATTTACGAGCAGGCATTCTTCACTTTAGTATAAAGTATTATTTTTTCAATTGAGAACGGGCTAAATCCATATATGACATTTTAGCCAGTTCAATACGTTCTTTCCATAATCCTGAATTTGTTAAATATGAACTAACATGTTTTGCTTTATCCAATACATCCACCAACGCATTGTCAACTTGCGCTGCAATCTTTTGACGTGTTTCTTCGGCACTGTCTTTGAATCCTTCGACGCGCGGTTTAATATACATATATAATCCAATCATTGTAAGAAGTGTCGTGACAGCCAGTGCTACCAACAATTGTTGAGTTGCATTTACCATTTTGAATTGTAAATAGGTTTAAAATTCAAAAATGTATCGGGAGGCGGGCGAGCTGTCAGTTGATTATGTCAAACTTGCTTTACCTCCACCGAAATACGATTGGAACATATCCATCATTTCCTTACCGTCACTGATCAAGGGTTTCAGTGTTTGGAGTGTAGACATGAGTTGTTTTTGTGTTTGCATCAAATCTTGTGTATCCTTTGTCATGGCTGCGACTTGGTCGGGTTTCAGGGCTTTGTAAGCATTTAAAAATGTTGTGCCGGCATCCAGGTGGAATTCACCGTCGTCGTCTTCACCCGGACCCTTGTATTTCTTGCCGAGTTCAAACATTTCAGCACGTTCCCCGTGATCGGGTGGCGGTGCTGCTTTCTTGGCGGCTGCACGCTTCTTCTTCGGGGGCGCTGTTGGTTTAGCCTCTACATCGTCTTCTGCATCTTCAAATCCTTCTTCTTCCTCTTCCTCAGTTGTAAATCCTTCTGTGCTCCGGGAATAATACACTGCTAACAAACCCAGTAATGCACCTGATACAAGAGCGGCAATCAAATTACCACCTGTTGCTACAAACAGAATCATTGCAACACCTAGTGCGAGTGCAATAGCCGCAGGTTGACGCATATATAGCATATACAATGCTGATACTACAAAAATAACAATAGCACCATTACCATTCAAATCGGCTGTACGGAACATTGCGCGTGTTTGCTTTGTGAGTTTTTGAACTAGGTCCATTTTCTTCTATTCTACAATCCTAAAATATCGCGGCTGGCTTTGTAAATTCCAAACAGTGCGCCACCAACTAGCGAAAGTGCAATAAGACCAAGCCACGACAATTGACCGCCAATTGCAAATGCCCAACTTGCATATCGCGCACCGTATGTATGCAGAACCGGGAGAGATAGTACAAATATGAGAACTGCTACAACAATTGGATCTGTTAGACGATCTAGAATAGACGCTGCGCCCTTACTGCGAACAACAGGTGCATCGTCCACGTACTGACGTTGTTGTTGCTGCGGGGGTTTTGGATTGTACATTGGTGGGTGCATAGGACGCATAGGGAGTCGCGGTTGTTCTCCTTGTGACATGGGCATATCCGGTCCGTTCGCAATGTCGGCTCCCGATGCATTCATATCAGCTATAATTGCTTGCATGTGTTGTGAATCCGCTGCATCAGCTACATCTCCGCTTTCAATTGCATCAATAGGTGTTCCTTCAGACATGTTGTTTAATTATTCTTTAGGGAATCGGGGATAAAAAACACCGCGGGACGCGTATTAGGACATATCGGCAAAACTAATCGTGTCTACAATTTCGCCTTGTTTTGGACATTCAACCGGTTTTGCGTTAAATTCTACACATTTAGAACCAAATTGATACACAGCTCCACGAATCTTATTCACGGGGGGTCCGCGTAACACAACACATTCTGGACCTTTACACAAGGGTCTAAATATTGCAGCTAATCCAAATCCAAGTACTAAACTAATTAATGTGGCTAACCCAGGCACTTTCATAATATGAAGCCAATTAAACATATTTCCTGAAAGCTTCTTACATTGGTTGTATAAAATGTTTATCTCATATAGGAATATCCGCCGTATGAAATTTTTTAATCATATTGAATTCTTTCCATTTTTAATTGGATTTACAATGGGAATATTTTTTGTATATATTTTGAAACCAGCTCCTATGGTAATAACCCGGTATCCAAATATTGAAAATGTAGATACAGTGACATATCGCGATCGTAATGGAACTTGCTTCAAATATGAAACCAAAACTGTTGATTGCGATAAAGTTGAAGATCGTATTCAACAGTATCCTTTACAATAATTTTAGCTTGTTGCTTGAATATATGCTTCTGTAAAACGCTTTTTAAAATCTGGAATATGAGTGTCGTAATATGCAAGACGCTCTTCTGTAAATATTGCAGTTTTTAAATCACGAATTGTCATTTCTGGTGTTGAAGTAAATGTTTGTAGTTTTGTTTTGATTTCATCCACAAGTTCTTGGAAATAATCGGAACTGGCTGGCGCTGGTTCTAATCCTGACTCTGATTCATTACCATTGCTGTTGTTACCTGATGTTGATGCGGAGACTGATCCTGACTCTGATTCATTACCATTGCTGTTGTTACCTGATGTTGATGCGGAGACTGATCCTGACTCTGATTCATTACCATTGCTGTTGTTACCTGATGTTGATGCGGAGACTGATCCTGACTCTGATTCATTGCCATTGCTGTTGTTACCTGATTCAGATGCAGATTCATTATCATTCTCGTTGTATGACTCCACCTCAGGTTCCTTGAGAGGTTCGCCATCAAGTCCAAGTGTACGCGATCCAATTGTAGTTTCCATATTTGTATTTTGTACAATTTGAATTACACGATCGTCATGTGTTTCAGGATAGATTTTGGCTCTCTGATAAGGTTCAATATGAATGTCAGATACAGATTCATATTTCGCATTTAATATTTCTTGGTGAATGTTGTACAATTCCCTATTAATTCGAGCAACATCTCTTGCTAAACTTCCGTCTGCATCATGATCTACACTTTCTCTATACGCACGAGTTACAGCCAACAATTCACGTTCTTTATCAACAAATGAATCTTGCAACCCCGAAAGTGTTGTTTTCTTCGTTTCACGTAACTGAGCTAAATGTTCCAGTGATTTCTTACGTAATAATTCCGAACGCATGGTTACTCCACGAACTGCATCAAAACCTTTTTGGAATGGAATTATTTTTACTTGACCATCATCACCAACAACTTCTAATGATCCATCCGACCCTAAACGAACATTTGTACGATCGTAATATGCAACCCAATCTACAACTGTTTTGATATAGAATGGATCAATTGCTTCCGTATTTTTACGTCCAACTTTTACACGTGTTGATGGAACAGCATGCTTTGTTTTCTTAGGTTCATGCTGAGGTGTACTATTACTTACATTTGTTTCTTCATTTGAAGAGGAAGCTTCTGATGCGTTTGGCGAGCTGTTGTATTCCGACATTTCTTTTTTCATGGGAAAAGAAAGAAGAATTGGATGGACAACACACTTTTGTATGTTATCATGATTGGTGTAGCCATGTTAATGACTGTATTACCTTTCGCTGTATTTTTAGGATTGGGCTCACTTTTTGAAATAGCTTCATCTGATATTCGCCTTCTTACCATATTTTTCCTGGGTGCACTTGTTATATCCTATTTAGTTTCATTGGGTACTTTCACACTAATTCAACGTCAAAATTGCGGAAGTATCAAAAATATGAAACAAGTTGCAAGTAATGCAGGAATAGCCATGGGTATTCAAGCTGCTGCATTGGGGTTATGCTATTTGTTCCCCGGTTTGCGTGGATTAATTACAAATCTATTCCCATTGGATCTTGATGCACGGATTCAAGATTCATTAGGATATGGATATTATACATTCTGGGCTGCACTCTTCGGTACAGCCATTGGTGGAACATTGTCCGGAGTATGTGCTTAATTATATATTTTCAATGGTTGGTGGATTGGGACCGTAATAAACATATTTTGCGGGACCTTTTACAGATTCCTCCAAAATGTAATAACCGGGAAGAGTCGGTGATGGCGACGGTGCAGGGATAGGAGCAGCTCTCACTTTGCTGACCGGTGTTGCAAAATTATTCAAATTCATATTATTATTGATATTGGCTGCATCTTCACTACCAATAACTCCACTTGCGACTGTCAATGTAAATAAAGACGCAACTGCATAACTTACAACCGCCCATACAATTGCAAACATCCAAAATGGAAAGATTGTATAATTTGCAGTATTGGCTAAACCAAACTCTTTCCATCCGGAAGCACTAAACATGCTGGAAGGACGTAAAAATAACACAACGGCTATACCGATTATATAAATTCCGAGTGCAAACCACAATACGGACATCTTATTATGGTTTGCGAGAAAACTATACAAAATTATTCGTCCTGCTCACCGGTATGATCAATCGTAGGTATTTGATACGAAAACGGTCTGCGTTTTGCTATCAAATAATGTACATTTGAAAGTGAATAAATCCAAATTTGTGTTGGCGCTGCCATGCTATGCTTCTAACACTACTTCCAAATGTTGGAAGTTTAGATACAGTGCAATACCTAATGCAAATTACTTGAATAAGATCGTCGTTTGAATATCACTTTGTGTTGAGAATAACCCCCTATTTAGATATCTCCGTCTTCATCGCGCACGTCACCCATACCTTCTTCCGCCGGTACAGGATTACCACGATCTGCACGATCATCCACTGCAATTCCCAAGGCTTGTAATTCGGCGTAACGGAGCGCTTCGGCTTCTGCATTGTATCCCGTCTTGCGCAGAATAGCGTCTTCAGCGTAACCTAACTTGAGTGCTGTGCGCATAAGTTTACGAATTTCAGGATCTTTTTCATCATCCTGTTTCTTGATCTTGTGTGCTTTTTCACGTTCACGACGATCATTCATGCTGGATTTAATTTCTTCCGGTGATTTACGGTATGTTGCATATGTCTTGTCTTCGGTTTGAATGCTATTTACAATCCAACCTGCAATAAAGTCTTTAACACGGCGTGTATCAGGTGCATTCAGTGGTTCAAGTTCCGCATACAGGATTTCATTAATACACCATTGTAAAACTGCACTATATTCATTAATATCTCCCTGTGTTACAAACACTTGATTTGGACGAATATTGGCTTGCCAGTATCGCAGTAATCCACCTAACCTGTGCGATATGCGTTGTAGAATATCACTGACTAGATCGCGATCGCCTGCATCTTCTTCCAAACTGAACAGTTCATTGAGCTCTGTTTGTGAATGTTGATTGCCTTCATCAAGCGCGGATACACGTCGTTCCAAATCTTCGGCGTGTCCCTTGAACACATTTGGAATCCAGCGTTGTACAGGCATACTTACTTCAAGTTTATTAACACGAATGAATCGTGAATTAAATATAAACATACGTTTAATGGATCGTAAACATTCATCGCCGTATATTTTTCCAAGAATTGTTTCCATTTTGGTAAATGTTGCGTTGACCATTTCTTTACGACGTTCAATACTTTGGCTTGCTAGTAATGATTCCGCAATCAAGTTCAGCAGTTTTTCTTGAACAGCATCTTTGCCTCTGTAGAATTCACGTAATGGTGCATACCGTGCATCGCCAAACACTGGCACTTCAGGTGAATTGATTGTTTGTATACCTGCTTGTAATTTTTCCAGTACTGGCTTGCTTTGTTCTGGCAAGTATTTGCTGAGTGCACGAATACGATCAATGGAGTTTCCGCCTTTGATTTCAAATCGTTGCGCAACTTGTTTGCGCATATTAATTGCAGATCGCAGTTCATTGAATGAGATTTCACTGATTTCAACACCAATTGCACGACATGCTTCTTCTACAGCAGCTTTACGCTTTGCGGCTTGTGCAATCATTAAATCATTAACGTTGCGTGCAGATGGAGGAATTTCGCTATTTGTTTCATAAATAAGTGCGTCATGAAGTTGGAAACCACATTGTCTGCATACATTTCCGTATGTGAATTCATGAGCCGCGCCCAAATTGTCGCTACGTGCACACACTTTAGAAAATAATTTGTAATAAATGGATTCATCGGGTCGAATTTCAGCCACATCGGGTTCAGGTGCAGCCCAAGGTACATACATGTGTGTACCTGTATTCGGTCGCGAAGGATCGCGGTGATCCAGTTGCTGATACGAGTGTTTCATTAATTCGTATTCGGCTTTGAGGGGTTCTGCTAATTTGGAGGATCTGTATCCAAATCCTACACGTCCAACATCTTCCATCCTGAATGTTCGATTAGCTACAGACGTGTCTACATCATGATTCAATTGATACATAATATCTTGTTGGAGTTGCTGGATGCGCGCGGAAACTACGGGTTTGATTTCTGGGATGGCTGCTGATTGGACGTTGGATTCAAAGCGATTTGCATTGCCCATTTTTACGGCTGTTGCTGGTTCCGTTTGTTCATAGCGCGGGCAGGGGTGGAAATGCGACGGAAGGCGATCGGCTTCACTGGGTTTCATTTCTACGATCGCTCCGTTGGCTTCTTCCACACGAACCTGGAGTACCGTTGATCGTTTCGCCAGTGCTTCACGCAAACGTTTAGTCTGTTGATCCATTAACTTCGGAATCGGCTTTTTAGCTGCTGCTTTCAGTGTTGCATCCACACCGCGCATGCTTGCAAGGGCTGACACAAGCGCACTTTGAATCATATTGTTACGATCCGCTTCGGATTTACTGGTATCTGCCCATAGCACTTTATTCCAAGGCATGGATGTAGATTTAATTAATCCAAGAACGCATGTTATATATTTAATTGCACCCATATCAATTGCATCTGTTTTCACGCCATCCAAGTAATCAATAGGGAAACCAGAACGCGAATATAGGCATTGCCGATTGGGAATAGGAATATCTTGAGGTAAATTTTGCAATTCAATCACCGCTAATGCTCCCAGTGCGCCCACCAATTGCTGACTGTAAAAAATTTCATACGGTGGTAATTTGTGCGGTTGTTTCATTTTCTGTAAAAAGGCATCGTATGTGGATTGTGGTGCAATTGTACCCAGGAAAATTTTCAGTTCTTCCAACAATGTTTTGGCTAAATCGTCGGCTAGTAAAATATGGGCTTCTTCAAACACACGTTTCAGATTTTGATACAGTGCAAAATCACGTTGCAGATCTTTACTAGAGTCTGTAATATAGGCTGCACGTGCTTCATGAGATGCTTTGGTTGCATCTTCCTCTTCTGCACCCTCCACTTCATCCGGTAATAACACAGCGCGTCCAACCAGCGGGCGACCTTCATCATCAAATTCCAAATGACTATCAAATTCCAAATTGGATATTTTTTGACCACAATTTTTACAAATATATGTTCCCATAAACACGGGACCGCCAAATTCAAGTACCAATTGTTTATGAATAATTGTGGATTGATCCTGAATCTTGTATTCCTGGATCAATAAAAGTTCGTGTTTACAGACTAAATTCTGCATGCATTTATTACATTTTACAAAATTGTTTTGTGTTCCACCGTTATATTTACGCACAAATGATTCCAGGGCTTTCATACGTTCGCTGTCATTGTTGATTTTATTGACAATTTCATATTCACGAACATGCGGACATTTATTAATAATAGGAGCTGCTGTAAAGCGTTTGCGAATTTCGCGTTGTGTTTCCTGTTTGCGCAGTTGTTTCTGTGTTTCATTGACATATGTGCGTCGTGTTTCTTCCACTAATTCTTGCGATGTTTGTGACACCAGAGCCGACCAGTACGCCAACAATGTTCCATAATATGTTTCGTCCATTAGGGAACTCATCATGGCTAAATCATAGTCCTTGTAGAGTGTTTCGCGGTTATTGAATTTTTCCATGAATCCTCCTAGTGTTACATCGGCTAGGGTTGCATCCGAATACATGGGTGAATCTTTCATGGCGACTAACGGTTTGACGGGGAATGTAGGCTGTAAGGCTAAATGTTCAAGCGCATCTTGTTTTATTTTTACCATAGCCAATTCCCAATTTGTTTGCCCTTCCACCATTTTATCGTGGAATATTTTCATTTGCGATTGCGTCAATTCAAGTGCACGCAACCCAATTGAATCCATAACACATGCATTTGCCCACGACACGAGTGAAAGTGAAGGTTGTAAGCGGGTGCTCAACATATCACGAATCGATACACCGACTGGTTCATCTTTGTCAAAAACTTGACTTGTTTTTTCTTCCAGTAATCGTGACTTGAATTTATAACTATTATTACGACTCCATTGACTTGCGTGAATATCCCATAATAGCACTGAACTTTGTTCTTGAATACGTGTGTATGCTAGATTCGGTGACAGCAAAATATATCCAGCACGTGTGGCTGTATCGGCTGGTTGTAATGTAATCACTTTATTGGCGATCGGATCTGCAAACGATTTACCTTGTGCTAAAAGACGAACGGCATAGACAGCTACATTCTGTGTATCATCGGACGAAACTGTATAATATTCAGTCTTTTTGACTTGCGCAGGTAAATCAATATATCCTTTGACGGAATCGCCGGGTTTGCCAACATACACTTCAATGTCTTTATTGACTTCAAAATTGGCTGGAACCGCAATTCCGTAGGTTTTAAAAGCTTCATTAAGACCTTGTTGGTACAATTCAAATGCGTTGTCTGTACGACGCGGTACATTTACGGATTTTGAAAACGTATCAAATCCTTCTTTTGCTTCAATTAACGACTGGCGTTCTGATACATATTCAATATCTTCTTCTGCTCGATCTTCATCTGCAGTTGTCAGAACCTTATATGCATTGACAATTGGCATGAGCGCGGGAGGATATGTATGTTTTATTACATCATCTACAGTATCAGCAATCAACGATTTCGATGTATTTAGAACAGGTTGTCCTTGGGGCGATATTTCCACAACGGAGCGTTTCAAGGCTGCTAATAAATCTGTTTCAATGTATGCACGTCGTAAAAAGCGCGGGTTCTTTTGTTGCTCGGGTTTCGGAGCAATCATTTGCATCACGCTAATAAACATATCTTGACGTTGTTGATCTTCGGGATACGGTTTATTGATTTGAGCAGTTTCATCATGTGAAATATCACCCTGTTGCTCCAACAATTGAGCGATTAAATCGTCTTCTTCCGCTTCTGGGCGTGATGCTTCGGGAGCAAGTTCAACTGCAGCAGCGGCTGCATTTGCAGCATTAATTTCGCTTTCCACATTTGTTACATCCAGAAATGTCACATATGGATCTGGAAGCCCAATAAATCCAAAATCCATAACTTCGCCGTCTTCAAATTTAAGTCCATCATGTGTATCTGTTGCAATCACTTGATGCACAATTTTACGAAGTGTATTTCCTTCACGGTCATAAAATTCCAATTCGCTTCCTTGAGCCACTTCCATTTGGATTGAAAAATGTGGATCGCGTGCTTTTTTTTCCGGATCCAAATATGTTTCCGTTATTCCCAATTCTGGAACATAATCGCCAGTTTCAGTAAGCGGAAATTCATATACCACCGTTTTGGAAGCGAACGGTCGCACACGAATCATACGTTCGCTGCGATAAACAATAATGCCATGAATGCGTCCTGTTTTTCCTACAATCTTAATTTCGTCTCCTAATTCGGGAACTAAATCCCCATCAACAAAGTTGCCGTTGTTGCTGGACATATGTCTCTATAATCAGCCACGGACAAAAATATGGATTGTACCGCTGTTTTCCTAATCCAAGCACGTCTGAAAGACGTGCTTGGATTATGATAACAACAGCAAACCCACAAGGGCTTATGCCCTTGTGGGTAATGGCGCACCATGAATTTTTGTACATGGCAAAGGAACTTCCAGATTGTTGTGAAAAAATTGAAAGGCGCTAAAAATTGATTCATATGTAGTTGTCCGCAAATTGTTTCCAGATCCAATTCCTGAATTACAGCTCTTTTCCAAAGTTTTATTTCAAGATGTCTTCCAACGTTTTCTACACGCTGATTTCTGCGCACCCCACATGGGCTGCACTGTCGACGTACCTGACTAGCGCCGAGGGCGGTGCGCTGCGCATTGATGATCACTCTACGTCCGACAATCCGTTTGCGGTGATTCGGTATACGAAGGGTCGTAGCGATTTGTCTCTTCCCCATGTGCGCGCATTCCGCTCGGTTGTTTGGAATACGCTGGAAAACCGCCCTGTATCGGTGACGTCGTTCAAGAGTCACGACGGCGAGACGCTGCCCACTGATCAGCCTGTGTCCAACTTTGAGACTGAGGAGTTTCTTGACGGTGTTATGATTGGCATGTTCTGGGACAAGTACAACAATATGTGGCGGATTCACACGCGCTCCACACTGGATGCGCAGTGCCGGTATTTCAGCCAGACCAAGACGTTTGCAACGATGTTTACCGAAGCCATTGGCGATTACCGCGAGGTGATGGAGAAGTCGCTGAATACCAATACGTCATACACTTGGATTCTGCAGCATCCTGAGAACCGCATTGTTGTGCCTGTCAAAGCCCCTCGCGCATTCTGCGTGCAGGCGGTAACTGTCGCAAACAATGGCAGCGTCACAATCTCGGCTGTACCCGCTGCTGCATTCCCTGCACCCACGGTTACTCTGCCCTCATCATGGGATCTGTTCCGTGTGACGGTGACGGAGTGGAGTCGTCACTTTGGACATACGATTCAGGGTCTGGTAGCAAAGTCGGGCTTTGATCGCTACAAGGTTCGCACGCCAGCCTACAATGCGATTCGCCGCCGTCGCGGCAACTCGGCTCGTCGTGACTATCTGTGGCTGTCGGAGTGGCGTGCGGGTACTCTGCCCGCGTACCTCTCTCTCTTCCCTGAGGAGCGAACGATGGCAAACACGACGATTGCACGCTGGAAGCAGGCTACGAACGAGGTGTACCACTGGTACGTGAGCGTGTTCAAAGCCCGTGATACGCCCAAGCACCACATTCCGCCCAAGTACCGCCCGCTGGTGTATGGTCTTCATACCGAGTACATGAATACGCTCAAGCCGGCTGGCAAGTCCGTAGACTGGAAGACGTGCCTTTCGTTCATGAACGAGCGCGATACTGCACAGATGCTGTTTGTGATCAACTGGGATCTGCGTCAGACTGCGAAGCGACTGGGTATCGCGTCAATTCCGCTGGAGCCTCCAGCCACTGCAGTCGGTACGCAGGTGGAGGGTGAAGAGGGCGATGGTGAGACTGCAGTGGAGGGTCGTCCGGGTACGCCTTCTGAGGTGCCGCCCGTCGCAGCTGGCAGCGATGACTAATTAGACTTTGCGTGAATGTGTGCTTGCTGTGTGCCCAAAAACAAAAAATGAAACAAAATTTTTGCACATTTTTTATTTTTCTAATATAAATATGATTATTGTTCAATGCCCGCATTGTAATGGCGAAATTGTTGTTGAAGAATTAAATTGTAAAATCTTTCGCCATGGTATTTTCAAAAAAACCGGAAAACAAATGAATCCGCACTGTCCAAAATCGGAATGTGATATGTATATTGAAAAGGAATTAATTTACGGATGCGGAAAACCATTTCAAGTTGTGCAACACGAAAATGTGTACAAAGCTGTTGTATGTGATTATATTTAGAGCCTACGTGATCGTGAACATACAGATCAAAAATGTGTGGAATTTGGGCGCTTCTTGGACGTTATTCTGAAACAACAAAGATTCACGACTGTGTGAAACGGCTGGAACCGCGCGGACCTGAATTCACAACCATTCGTTACCTGGATTCCAAACATGTGGTTCTTGGATTCACTCGACTGGCTATTAATGGTTTGACGGAAGCCGGCAATCAACCTTTTGAACACGGCGGGAAACATGGCATGAATTTTTTAGTTTGTAACGGCGAAATTTACAATTACAAGGAACTGGCTGCTCGCTGGGCACTCCCTATTCACGCCGGCAGCAGTGATTGCGAAGTCATTCCGCTACTGGCTGAACGTCTGGGCGAAGCCGAAGGAATGACACAACTCTGCAGGACACTTGACGGCGTGTTTGCATTTGTTTTTGTCGCTGCTGATTCCGTATTTGTGGCTCGTGATCCGTACGGTGTTCGCCCGCTGTATCAAGCTGTGACATCCGAAGGCGCAATTGTTTGGAGTTCAGAAATTAAAGGATTTCCTGAAGGTTGCACACACATTCAAGCCTTTCCGCCAGGAACATGGTGCCAGTATTCCTTTGAAGGTGTAAAACTTGCGGAACATCGGTACCATACCGTTCCACATGTTAAGCTGGCTGCATTCCAAGATCGTGCAGTGGCTCGTGCAGCACTGCGCAGTTCGCTGATCTGGGCTGTTCAAAAACGTCTGCTGAGTGATCGTCCAATTGGAGCGCTGTTAAGTGGCGGAGTGGATTCCAGTCTAATTGCAGCCATTGCAGCTCGTGAACTGGCTAAAACAGGCACTAAACTTCATACATTTAGTATTGGAATGCCTGGATCGACCGATTTGAAATATGCACAAATGGTAGCCGATAAAATCGGATCTATTCATCATAATGTAATTGTATCACCGCAAGATTTCCTCGATGCAATTCCGACCGTAGTCCGTGACATTGAATCGTATGACATTACATCCGTACGTGCATCGGTTGGAAACTGGTTGATTGGGAAATTCATTAAAGAGCACACGGATATTAAAGTTGTATTTAACGGCGACGGTAGCGACGAAATTGGTGGCGGGTATATTTACTCGTATGCTGCTCCGAGCGATGAAGAATTTGAGGGTGAATCTGAACGTCTGCTGGAAGAAATTCATACGTACGACGTGCTACGCAGTGATCGTTCCATGGCGGCTCATGGTTTGGAAGCACGTACCCCGTTTTTGGACAAAAATGTAGTTGCAACATGGCGTGCACTTCCAACAGCGTTTCGTCGTCCCGTCAAAGGTGGGCAAATGGAAAAAGCCATTTTGCGCGAAGCATTTGCAGATGACGATTATTTGCCGTCGGAAGTGCTGTGGCGCAAGAAAGAAGCATTTAGCGATGGTGTGTCGTCCAAAGAAGATTCATGGTATGTGCGATGTGGAGAAGAAGCCAAACGAACAGGCTTCACACTGGAATATATACGAATGATGACACGCGATTGGCACAATCCACCGCCGACAACGGAAGCTTTTTTGTATCGCATAAAGTTTGAAGAATATTACGGCGTGGAAGCCGCGCGTGTGATTCCACACATGTGGATGCCACGGTGGATTGCAGGAGCCAATGATCCAAGTGCACGGACACTGAAAGAACTATATACAGAATAATCGAAACTGGCTATGCGCAATTAACCATCCCAATCCTGCATACACTGTATCTCCAACACGATTCAGGATCGAATCCGGATGGGATTTACCGCCAGGCCAAAATGGAATATAACGGTTTATAAAATGCATGCCTTGCGGCGTATTTTCCACAATTTCAAACAGTGTATGAAGCGCCACAAACCATAAAAAGGAAATATTCCAATATCTGGAAACAATTCCAACTGCAAAATGAAGCAGGCTATATTGATCTGTAAAATGAATTCCCATTCTCTATTTTGAATATAGAATACGAATTGCGGCAAACATAGACCCACGAAATCAAAAAACTCTATAAATGAGTAAGCTTCCGAATCCATCTACGACCGCGGCTGCGCCTCGTCCGACAACGGCTGCTATTATAGCACCCCCTGGGGCTGCTACACCAGCCACACCGCAAGAAAGTCTTGTCTACGCCGTCCGTCACTACGTCCACTTTGACAATCTGGCTGAAACTCTCAATAAACAAGTATCCAACGTCCGTAATATGCGCGCAAAATTCGAAAATGAGATATTAACCACGTTGGAAACACAGGGCATGAAAAACGCAGTCTTACAAATTAGTGGCGCAACCCTGCAACGTCAAACACGGTATCAATCTACAAATTTATCATGGTCATTTTTGGAAGAACAGCTTCACGAATATTATAAATCCAAAGGCAAGCCCGATGAAACATCAGGAATCATGGAATTTATTCAATCGCATCGCGGCGGGAAAGCGGTTGATTACTTAAAGAAAACGTTGACAACACCGTCAACCGCAGGCAAATGAGGTTTGACGGCTGAAAAAAACTCCGGATCCTAGATATACGTTTTAGGTGTTTTTAAGTGTTTGTTGAATTTGTGAGAATGACATTTGAAAGAAAAATAGCTGCAGAAGATGATACAACCGAATGGTTTAATTGGTGTGACATTGACGGTAATTCGCCATTTGCGTATGTAGAATATGTTGCAAATGAATTCTGTAGCTTTTTGAATAAAAAAGGCTACACGCTTGATGTACCACAACATCAGTTTTTGTACGATTTATGTACTGCAACATGTACAATGTATTATTATCAAGTATGGCAAAAAAACAAGTTTATTGTAGGCGCACCAAAACGAAAATTTACACGTCCAAAACAATGGACACCGGCTCTTGAAGGACAATGGAAAGATTATTTACATTCACGAATTGTCAATTACGAATTTTGGGAACAATTTTGGAGAAAACTTCCGTGTGCATATTGGGAATCTGTGTTAGAACGCGATAATTGGCGCGACGTTATGCAAACTTTACTTCCATTTTATATCCGACGCGAAGTAGATATTTTACTTGAAGAAGAAATTGTATGCCAGGAAGATAATGGAAATATTGTTACATGGGATGACCACGAAGCCGAAGAAGAACCAGATATTCGTGATATGGATGGATCGAAAAAGAAGAAAAGTAAATAAATTTGGATTCGGATCTGGATTATTCAAACTTCAAAATTCATATACGTGAACAAACCCTTCATTCCCCAGCGCTTCGCTAGAATTCTACCGTCTCGTATGCAGACAATCCGCCACGCACTGTCTTCGTTTTCATAAAGCGTTTCGTTCTCAAAGAATTCTTTAACGGAATCACATGTTTCCGTACATTCGTCTTCCTTCAGTTTTTTGGATGCAAACAATTCAATTCCATCCATAAATCCAATATAATCACCGAGCAGGCAGTAATACACCTGCCCGTTGATCGTTTCAAATCCGATTGCTGTTGTACCGCCCATTTTGTTTGTAATACTTTATAATTGTTTTCAAGTATAAAGTATCAATTTTTATTGACGACTTGCGATTATTCTGTCCATTGACCTTTGTGGAACGGCAACACTGTAATTGTATTTAATTGTTCGCGGTATTTCTGGACCTTTTTATCAAACTCAATTTGTTCAGGTGTAGGAGGTAGGGCAACCTGTGATTCCAACAATTCATCTGTAGCATTGCGTGGTGGTTTAACGCCGAAGCAATTCACGCCGAAACGGAGTTCAGGATTATCGAAATATCCACCATTTACACCGGGGTGTCCGCATGCATTGCGGTATTCGGCGGGACCTTTTTGGAGTTTTTCCCATGTGGCTTTTTGGGTTGGGAACAGAGCCAGTTGACCTTTTGTCCAGCCGTAATTACACCAATCTGCACCCTTGTTTTGGGCTTCTTGTACTTGTTCGTAAGTTGCTAATTCCGCACCCAATGCTTCACACACTGCTGCAGAGTCAGTGTATGTGTAAATATTGCGGCTGACATTGAATACTTCTTTCTTGGGTCCGCCTATGGACAAGGACGAAAACAACGGGTTTCCGTCGGTCGCGCCAGGCATGCCTGGAGGCCGGGCATCCACATCAGGCATATTATTCGGCTTTGGAGGAGCATCCATCGGTTTCAAATCGGCTGCGAGTCCACCGTCTTCGCCGATTTCTGCATTCACGGATGTGCGACCCGTGATCATTTCGTAAATTCGATTCCATCCAATTTCCAAATAATATCCGATTGTTTTGTAATAAATGATCATGGCTACAAATACAGCCAGAATTAGAACCATAACCGCCCAGAATTTATTAAAAATACCGCCAAGTGCGCCGCTTGTGCTTTGTCCCAAGTTGGCTGCAGCGTTCGTCAACGGACGAGTATTGCGCGCAATATTAAAGTTCATCCTCTGTTTTACCACCGCGAAAATAATTTTATGTTAATGCTTAGATTTATAATCTAACCAATCTCCTGTGTTCACAGCAATAAAACGCTTTCCGAAATTTTCTCGAATACCCTTTTTTAATTCCTCATTTTCTAATATGTACATAAATGCAGCTTGTTTCTCTTTATCATTTGTTATTTCTATTTGTGTACGTTTATATTGAATTGGATGACCTTCCATTTCATCCAAAGAATTAAGTAACTTGTCATCTACATAATATAGTTCACCATATATTTGTGTATGCTTTAATTCATCGTTTATTTGTTCGTCTATTACATAAGGGTATGATCCAGATTTAATACCAATCATATAGTATTCATTTACAGTGTGCCACAATCCTTTATTTATAGCAGTATCAAGTTTGTAATTGTTTTGCAAACCTGAACGTAAAGATCCATATACAAATACTGGATGTAACTTCATTTTAACATCTTTCCTTGTTTTTGATCGCCGAAACCGTTTCATTTTTTTAGTTTTTTTTCGTTTAAGTTTTTTTCCACCTCCTGCAACACTTTCACTAAACATAGATAATAATTCACGCATCACATTTATCATTGGTTCGACTAATGTATTGACTGGTGACAATATTCTTAATTCCAATATTTTAATATCATCATACTTTTTAAAACGAATACTATCTGTTTTATCAAGAATTGTAAGATTTCTAGATGATTCTAATAATTCTAATTTACTGTCGTTTAGAGGAACAGCCCATTTTGAAGGAAATCTTCTTACGGTAGAATGCATTCGTTTTTCCCATTCATAATACTGATTTTTTATTATATCGATTATTTTACGATCATCTAATCTGGATACATCAATATTTAAGTGTATGCCTTGTGATTTGTTTTTAACAAAAACTGATTCAAAAGAATCTATAAAGTAATGTAAAAATAATTGTAATTCATCATCGGTTTTAAGGATTTGTGATACTATTTCAAGATTTATTGTGTATATTTCATCATTTAATAAATAATTGTTTCTTGCAACATTATTTGAAATGCCTCTTTTTGTAAGATGGCATACAATTGTTGAATCAATTGTTAATAACGGTTTATTATATAATTTAATAATATTTTCTATATCTCCTTCTATTCTTTCAGGGTTGTTATCATTGTTTAAATTAAAACTATATAAAATATTATCGTCGTCCAATATTAAAATAGTGTGTTCAAATGTATATGCCCACTTCCTAAAATCTTCACTTTCTTTATATTTCAAACGAATAATTGGTACATAACTAGTTATTAAAGAGTTAATCCAACTTGTTTTATCAGTGGCGATTAAGCATGTTTCAAACTCAATTCCAAAATTAACCATCTTAATTATTAACAATATAAAAAATTGTGTAAACAAATAATTATGCATGCGGCTGAGTTGCCATATCAATCGTCTCCATGCGCGCAGCTGATTCGCGGGCGAGTGAAATAAGTTCGTTCATCTGCTTGCGCATACCTGCAGCTTGACGACGAGGAATCATACATGCAATGTATGAATCATCTGTAACAACGCGCTCCGGGGGTACAATGTGGACGGAACTGTCATCATACAAGTACCAATCACCTTGACGTGCATACATGCGATAATGACCACCGCGAAGTCCGCCCAGATGTTCAATCACTGCAAATGTCTCGTACTCTGGATCGTGGACGGTGTTTGTGAACGGATCACGACGGAAGGCTGTGAAATCACTGAAATTGGTTGAATCCAGATCCCATCCAATGCACCCGCGCACTTTGTTACCGGTATTTGTGAACCGCTTCAGTGAAACAAACAGCACGGATGGCATACGACTAAGTCGTGTTGTGATTGTAGCATTATGCTTACCCTTGCACTTCTCACACGCATAGTCATCAATTGTTTCCACATCAAATGCAGCGGCTAGGCAATCGTGCATGGATGGCGCAGGCGCGCCGGCTTTTTCGGAACCTGGAATCGGAGCTTTAATTACCAGCCAGGGTTCGTACCGTTGGTTTTTATTGCCACAATTGGTACACTCAACCGTAATTTGACTTTGTCCGTAAAAGTTGTGAATAATAGAACTGTATTCTTTACTGTGGAAATCCGCCCATGATTGAATGGCTTTGATCTGCTCTGTATCTTCAGGTGAAATTGCGTCACCCTGTACTTCCATACGCACCTTGCGGTACAGGCTGTCATGCATGCCTTCCAGAATGTACTGCAGAACTTCAGCTGCATCCGATTGTTCACCTGGGCTGTGCCAATCATCGTCGTTGGCGCGTAGGACATTGTAAAACGCATGAACAAATCCACGCGGGATCATTGTTGGTTGACGACCTTCTGGAATACGTGCTTTCCAGAAATCCTGCATGAGTGTCTGAAACGCAATCACAAGTTCGCGTTTTTTACTTTCCTCACGAATCACAATCGGGTCTTTGCTTAGAGTCATCTGCACCATTGGCGGTGCAATACGCAGAGCTTGCAGAATTACGTTCAGAAAACAGGTGTTGCCGACATTGGCAAGACCGATCGTTGTGTGAAATGGCTCGGACATTCTACTTTTGAAAATGGAATTTGCTATAAAGCTGCGGTTAGTGTTACTGTATAGCTTGACAAATTGGAACTTTAAACGTCGTCAATTTTTGTAATCATCATAAACTAAAAATGACAGGATATAAACCATTTTTATTATAGGTATACTAGACCAAGAGCAAATAACAATATGGCGTATGCAAATAATTACGTGTATATGTATGGATTCAGTTTACTGGATGATCTGCACAATTTCTTTCCAGAAATGTTGTATGATGATACACTGTTTCCAGATCAACGCTTTGGATGGTTCAGACATCGTACATCCACACTATTTCCAGGTGTATTTTCGCGACAACTAAATATGTATAGAATTTACAATGCTGTTGAACGACAAAATATGTTTAATAGATGGATCAATTCCCAATCCATTGGAATTCAAACACAGCCGCCCGCAATTCCTTCCCATGTCCCAGCTACCACTCGTACACCGGCTGTTCCTGCAGCAACTGTAGATCAAATCGCATCAATCCGTCCCATCGCAACGCTTCGTTATGCCACACCGTCACGGACATATAGTCAAGCGGCTACGGCTGCGACTACTACTGCAGCAACACCAGCCACAGTCACAGCGACTGACAACACCGCCGCAAATATTCTCATGCGTATGGCGCTGGATGAAATAGCTCCGCAAACTCCACAACGCGCACCATCTGCTGCACTTCCTAATGCCCCTGCTCGACATGCTGGGCACACAACAACACATCTTGGATCCGATATTGATATTCTTACAGCACTGCTGACAGTTCCTACAACCGTCAACGCACGCACCGTCCCGCTCAATCCACTAAATTCATTGTTTGGAACAAACGATCTTCTATCACTTCTTACAAACATTATGAATTTCCAGGATGTACTTGTAATTCCAACACTAGATCAAATTGAGTCTGCGTCTCGCATTATAGAGCATGCAGATATAAGAGCTGACGAAAATTGTGCAATATGTCAAGAACATACCATTCCAGGACAACAATCGCCATGGCGCCGTCTTCATTGCTCACATCAATTTCACACGTCATGTATTATGCCATGGTTTCAACGTGATGTCCATTGTCCTGTGTGTCGTGCTGATATTCGCGATCTTGGTACACATCCCGATGACGATCATGAGACCCAAAGTAATACGAGCACAACATCTACAGACATATCAACGGAACAGTAAACTTATATTGATAAATCTATAAACGCAATTTTTTCCAATTTTGCGTTTATAGATTTAGACGATTCAACATACCAAACTATCGGAATATTTTTTGATAACAGTTTCACAGAAATCTTTACAACATGGCACACCGCCACGAGATCCAAATAAAAAAGACAATGGAGTCGTGAAATACATGGTATAATATGGTTCAGCCGACATAACTGTTTGAAACGCATGCGTAAATTGCAGACCCAGTGTTTCCAACATGATTGCTTTACTCTCCTGGTTCGCAGCCGGCGGTGCAGCTGCTGCAGAAGGCAATGCGCTCAAAAGTGAATCGCATTTCTTATTTATAAATTGCGTCAATTTAGCTAAAATATCTTGACGGTAACTGAAACACGAGGACATTTTATATTCAAGCAACCAATATACAGGAGCAGTGAATTCATCAAAAAATGCAGTGGAACAAAATGTACTTTGCCAGTTTGCTGCCGGTGAAGACAGGGCAGATTTAACTGTTGCGTATAACGCCAAGCTCTCTGTGATAATAAATAAACATCCAAACAAAGATTGGAATGAAGATGCAGCAGCAGGTGCATGAATAAATGCAATAAATTGTTTGAAGAGTACAGGTGGTTTTGGAATTGCAGTTGCAGCAGTGTGCAACGGGCGGTGTCGTGATATTGTAAGTACAATATGTTTACGATACCGCGATTGTATGTAGTCCAGAAATTCCTCAGCCGATGGGGTAATAAAAGATGGATGGAATTTCTTGAATTCTGTTGATTTAATGTAAAACAACAGTTCGATTGCATGGAGTAAAGCCGTCTTCCCACGATTGCCAGCGTACGACTCGGAAGTCGTTGCGCTTTTTGTATATGAATGTTTGGAAGGTGAGGGCATCACACGGGCTTGTTTTGCTCTACACATGCATATACAAAAACACTTTATACTTATTACGTCCATCGGTTAACTCCATCGAACAATGGCAATTAAAATACCCTTGATGGGCGTGGAAAATGGCAAAGGCGATCCATCCACATTCCATAATTGTGTAATTTGGGAATCGGGAGCACGATATGCATTAAAACGATCCATAATTGCACCGACCGTGTCGCCGTTAATCCCCGTTAAATAAAGTGGATCGCCGGATTTAAATCCGGGAAGTATTTTGGCGCTAGTATCAGGCTGTAAAACTAATTTACATTCGCCAGGTGAAAAGAATGAACTTCCCCAATGTAATAACCAAGACATTTGTATCGTCTTATTGTGGGAGTTTTTAATTTTTGCTGTCACGTCCGCCGAAAGAATGACGCAATTGATTTTTGTCCTTTCGCTTCCATAACCTCAGGTTTATGTGCAGCTGCATGGAGAATCCGCTCAAATAGAATCTTTTCCGCAAGTGCTTCACGTGCAGCCACAGGATCACGTGCTTTCTTTGTAGCTTCTACATCAGCTGCTTTCACACCGGGCATGGCTTCCACTTCCAAACCGAACACTTGCGCTACTGGCTTTGCAATTTGGTTCGTAATGTAAAACGCGTAATCAGGTGTCAGACTATTTTCACGAATAAATTGTGGTGTTTCAATACGATCACCTTGGAGTTTTGGAATACTTCCATCCGCGCTCTGAATATACACAAACGGAATACGATCACTGGTTGACGGTTTGTTTCCAGGATCACGTGCACCGATCCGATCAGCTAGTACTTTATGCGCAATTCGTGTAGGATCTGCATATTCTGCACGAAGTGATTTTGTAATTGTCAATTTGTTCAGTTTGAATTTACCAGCAAGCAAATCGCGAGCTGATTGTTGTACAAATTCAGTTGCTGATTTGATGCCAGACGCCACATCCGTGGTCGCCAAAATACGATCCACAACGCCACCATAGACATACTTGACAATAGGTGCATTGTCGCGGCGTTTCATCACAATGCCCATGGATTTACGATGGAAATCGTCATCTTCCACACCGTCTTCGGACATATCGCCGACATACCGTTTCTTGGACAGTAAACAAAACGACCGGAAGATCTTATCAAATTCAAAATCGTGTGGTGGTTTCAAACACGACGACACGAGTTTTCCTGATTCGACTGTGAGTGCTTTAGCTGCTTCCAACGCGGCTTTGCCACGCAGCGGCTCACCCGTAGCTGGATCGCGCGGACGGAATCGCAGGAAAATGGAATCTGTATCGCCATACACACATTCCACATTGCACCGCGGGTCGCGATTATTACCGTAGGTAGCTTCAATCAAAGCTTTTGCAAACATGAGCTGCTTACGACCATAAGCTGTTGTACTTGCAGCCAGGACTTGCCGCCGAATCTTGAATGTTCCTGAACCGAGCTGACCGTATAGTGAGTTGGCTGTGAGTTTGTATGCAAGTTGCTGTGCGTCCAACAGTGCGCGACGGAATTCATCTGGTTCCGTTTCGGCTAATTTACGGCAGCGTTTGCGGCTGTCGAGCAACATACCTAGAATGCGCGGAATTGTACCCTGCGGGTTTTGAATATACCGTGCAACGCGTTTCCCATCACGGATTTTCGTCGGATGTTTGCGTGTATCGCCTGGATCAGGACGCAATATGTCAAATTCAATATTCACATATTTCGCACCAGGAAGGTTATCATAGCGATCACTGCCTTCGCGTGTCATCAAGAAATTACCGTCATTGTCGTAATCTTTGACCCAAATGAGAGTATCGTGCGAAATGTTTTCGGAAATAATGGATGATGGATACAGCGATGCAAAGTCATCGGCTGTGACGGGATCGTCTACATAAATTCCCGTATGCGGCTCCAACACAATTGCACCCTCATACGTGTCTTCCACTTCATTCGGCTCGCTACCCGCTTCTGATATAACTTCTACTGCACCATCGGCTCCACGCGCAGCGCTGGGCATAACTTCAATTAATTGTTGGAACGCACGGCATTCTTTGAAAATCAGGGATTCAATCTTGATGCCCTGACCACGTGTAAAGATGAAACCCACTGGCACCGAACAAACATTCGCCATGGCTACCGAGTTATTCAGAATTTCCAGTTTTGTAAACAATTCCATGACCAGATCACAATCTTGCAAACAGTATTTGGCAATCACTGCACGATCGGCTGCAGCCCCGCGATGCAGACGGAAAATATCTTTCGGGCTAACATCGTCTTTTACTTGCGCCCAACGCACTGGGGCTAGACCATGATCAGCGAGTGTAGTTGAACCGCCTGGAATAATTACCGTCAGCGCTTTTGGTTCTACCGCAGTCACCAGACAGCGATCAACCACACGGTCATTTTCCTCATCCATGAGCGTAATGTAGCGTCCAACAACAATACCCTTGGTTGAACGCGTACCGAATCGGTATGTTTCACCAGGTTCTGCACCTTCAGCTGCAGTCACAGCCGGCGCAAGCCCGCTCATTGACCCGCTTACAAAGGTTGCGCTTACATTATCAAGTGTATATGATTCCAGATTGTGATTACGACGAATGTATGGCAGCAAATCAATCTGTAGACGACCCGGCGAACTCATGAACCACATGGTATTATCACCCATGGCGCTAGATGACAGAAACTTTTCCTCCAATTTCACGGGTCTCGACCGCAAACATGACAGCGGAGCCACAATTTCACGCAGGGCTTTATCGTGTGGAACAAGCTCGACAATCCGCTCCCATACGTATTTACTATCAAAACCAAAGATGTTATATCCAATCATAATATCAGGATCGCGCCGACCAATCCATGCAAACCATGCACGAATCATTGACAGTTCGTCGCCGTATGCATACACATCCGTCGGTACATCTGCACCCGGTGGTTTCACACCCTCCTTGTCACATGACCCAAGTACCCAAATGTGTTTGCTTACAGGAACACCCCCACGGTACATGACCGTGCCAATTTGAATAATTTCATCACCGGCGATCCGCGGCAAACAATCACGTCCCTTTTCGCCGCTCAGAATCTTGTCCAGTCCAGCCACAGCTTTATCGATCGCATCTTTGCCTTTTGCAGCATGCACTGTTGCAAGTGCAGCCACCGCGGCTGTCCATTTCCCACGCGCTTCCAAAATATGGCGCAGCATCTCACCGCGCATTGCGCTCGCGCCAGGAAATGCAACTTTGAGATAAATGTTTGACATACAGGAATATTCACCAGATGTTGTACGGCGTACACCTTCCGCCAGTGCTTCACACAATTCATCCAGTGTACGTGCGCGATTGTTTTGAATAGCTTCCATAATTGGTTTGCGCCACGTTTTACACGCGAGTGGGAAATCGCCGTGACTGGACATACACTCAATATCCCATGATGCAACTGTGTACGGTGCCATACCTCCATCTGGCGCAGGAATCACATCTGCATAGTCTGCAACGGCTGAGAGTTTGACTTTGGCATCTTTAGTGGTTGCAAGCGACCAATTGGATGCTTTGACTTGAATCCAGCCAGCCGGCGAGATATTTTGAATATGGAAGAATCGCAACGACGGGTCAATATTCGCTTCGTAAACTTTGAGCGCAATCAGTTTTCCGTCATCATCTATATTCGCAACTTCTTCCATGAGATCTGGACGCAGTTTCGGCAATGCAAGTGCAGCCTGAACGGCTGTGACACCCAGTGTTCCAAACAATTCGCGTGTAGCGTATGTTAGCGGCGTTGACGATTTATCCAAAAGCCGATCTTTAACTGCACGCCACAGTGACAGCGATGGAACGGTGATTTTCAGAAAATGGGATTCTGCACCTCCATTGTAATCAAAGAGCGTCTTGTGGCGTTGCATTTCAAATTCAGCAGCTTCGGCTTCATCGGATGTCATTGCGTTCATACACCATGTAATCAATTCGGTTTTGTAAGGAACACACGCTGTTGGGATGCGGACGTAAAAGAACGGTTTGAATCCATTGACTTTAAGCGCAACGGATTGACCCTCAGCCGTTGTTCCAAACAACATAATTTCATACCGTTTGATCTTTTCGCCGCCAGCCTCTTCATCGTCGCTGTCAGCCACCGATACATAAATATCGCGGCTAATCAAATCCTTGCATTGGAAAATAAGATCAGGAGAAGTCATTTTAGGAATGTATTTAATTAGGCTTAAAAAGTCTAAATAAGTACAAGATGGAAAAACGAAACTCAATTTTGTTTAGTGGTGACGACGAGTACGGTTACGACGTGTTGATCCACGACGACTGAAACGTTTAGGTGATTTGAATGTATGGCGGCGGTGGCGACGTTTGTGATGTTGCGGAATGAACGCACGAGTCAGAGATTTGAAGGATGATGCAGGAGCTTTCGTCAAGAACCGACGCACCACTCGTGAAATTGCACCACCCAACTGACCTGCGATTCCACCTTGAATGCCACCTTCATTACGTCTGCTTGGACTCTGTGCAGCCGTCGCTGCAGCTGAATTCGGGCTAGGTGTTGTCAATTCACGAACCATTGTGTCTTCATCCCGCATAAATGGAATTGCATTTGTTAGCGGATGACGACTTCCGGGAACTTCATATTCTTCAATTTCGCCGGATGGTGTTACTTTGATAACACTTGGATAGCCTTCAATCTTTGCGCTGCTCAACGATGTTTTAGGAAACATTGTTTCCTGAATACGCGCAATATTTGCAACACGTCCCGGTGTTTTTTCAAATTTTGACCACATTGGTTTGTAGTTTTGGCAGTGACCGCACCAATCTGCATATACCAGCACAAATGTGATTGGTCCGCTGTGAATCAGGGCTTCCAATTTGGGAATTTGTGATTCAGAGCGTACATCAATTGGTGGCGATGCAGTAAAACGACCACGACTATTTCGGAGACGGCGAGAAATTGGCATCTGTCTTCTATCTATTGTAAGGAAAGATGTTTTTTTCCGTGGATAAGAAGTAAGAGGATATGAAGCGTGAACGCATTCTTGGAATACTTGTTGTCACAGGCATAGCACTTGTCCTAGCCATAAGAATGTGGGGAAAACGAAACGAAGCATTTGCAGACGCTGGCGATGCTGGCAACGCAAGCAGCAAATGCCCAACAGAAGCGAAACGGGGTCCCGACGGTCGTATTTATATTAAACCCGGAACCCAGTCATTTGGAACATTGCCCGATTACGTCGGATATTTACGCGATCTGTATGCAGGCGGTGCAACTTGTATTCCACCCAAAGTGCAACCGAATCGCGAACCGACTCCTGGAATTTTAGGCGGACTTGGAAATGGTCAGGAACCGCCTATTGCAACCAAGATGCAAGGCGCAGAACGCGAGGTGTTAAATTTTGATCAAACATCGGAAACTACATCTGCAAAAACACCCATCAATAAACTGGATGATTATGAATTTACACGTGTATTCAAATCCGAAGATCAAGGACGTATGGCAGCTGGACCAAAACCACCCATTACATCACACACACTTGATTGGGCGAAACTACCGTTCAATTCAGCGGAACGAGCCGCTGCAGAAGATGAATTTGTGGCTGGTCGTATGGAAAACGGATTCCGTGATCCTAAGAGCGGCGTGTTTTTCAACTTGATGGAAGGAAAGACAATTGAACCTCCCGATGTTGAAGCCGCCAAACAACGTGAACATAAAGTGTTGGCATCGTACCAACCAACGGCTATTTCTAAACATATCATTGATTCCGAAACGGAAGCTGTAGGAAAATTAGTCCACGATGTATATGCATCCGATCCTGCATGGGAACCGGTTGTAACCAAAGTCGCTGACAATAAATATGAAGTCACAGAACTGCGTCCCAAACCGCGCGTTGAAAAATACGAAGACGATAAAACCATTTCCCTAGCAACAGCTGAAGAACGCGGCATTGCAATATCGCCGCCAACCCTTGATATCCATGATCGTCTCCAAGATGATCCTTATTTTGACAAATCCGGTGTAGGCGATCGTAATAATTCGCGATACTGGAATTACAATGACTTCAAACAATGGACACCTGGATTGGAACGGATGTTTGCACCGACGGAAGGAAATAAAGAATGGTATTAATAAAGGAATCTTGAAAAATGAAATTGGATGAGTATGATAGTTTTATAAGTACAATTGAATCTGAATCGGAAGAAGGGGAATTTGCATCTGCATTACTGTATCCAAGCACATATCCATCAGGAAAATTGAGATTAATTATGAAACAGATAGATGATTCATATGCTACAATTACAAAAATTATTCATAATGAATCATATACAAAAGAAGATATACTTGAATTTTTAATATCGTATATACGATTGATTGGTGGAAGTAATGGTCAAACTATACCTGAAAAACCAGTTATGGGATTTATTGATATTTCAAATGAAGGCTCGTGTTTTTATATTGGAAATAAACCAGATATGGAAAGAAATGGATGTAAATTAGAAGAAATTAATGTTAGATTACACACATATGTAGAATTTCTAAAAAATACCTTTACAGTATTTTTTGGACGGGTTACTGAAAAAAATCCTGAATTGATTCCATTTTTAAAATCAATGGAATATATTGAAATATTTCATAAAGCAATTCAATTTGTAATATATTTCGCAGCTTCAAAAATTGTTGGAGATATAGATTCTATTTTTGGATTTAAAGCGTTTGTATTTGAATTACAAAAACTCGTTCCAGATACAATTGAAATCCTTTGCACTAAACCAGGATATGGATGGGGTCGCTATGTATTTTTCAAATCGTGTGACAATAAACACGACCACGGAAAAATATATATTGGATGTACTGCGGGAATAGAATTTAATTCTATTAATGCAGCATCTAGTAATATGGAACGAAGTAAAGGTCCAATATGCGGCGGTGGAAAACGCAGAACTCGTCGTATGCGTAGACATCGCCGAAATACACGAAAAGTATAATATATTATCGTCGCTCAATCCGCTCACAGTGAATAATAATTTTTCTTAATACATTCATAATCTTTAAAAAATGTATTCCAATAATTAGTTGTATTATTATGTCCAATTAATGAAGCCGTATCTTGTTCAACAGCCAACGGTGGAAAAATAAGTGCTTGTTCCAAGATCCTATTTATATACATATCTATTGCAATTAAATATGTTTCATTGGGTATAGTAGGTATCTTCATTGATAAAATATGTGTTTTGAATTGATCGAATGTAGGATGTATAAGATGTTTTATAAATGGTTGTACTTCTTTTTTTCGAACAATATAGGCTTGTGTTCCTGGAGCAAAACGATCAGATAATATTTTAGATCCAAGAACACATTTCAACGTGTGTTTTGACTCTACAGATATATATGAAGAATAATTATTACACGGAATCCAACCTATTGATGCCATTTTATTAGGGGCGATATGTGTGTCCCAATTTGCAATAATTTCTTCAATTCCATTTATAAATTGGGTTTTATGAACTGCGATATCGTCTTCACAAATCACTGTAAATTCAGGTGCATCGTCTTTACACGCATGCTCAATAGCACGTAAATGATCGCGAGAACAACAAATTATTTTTAATGTATTTTTATCTTCAATGTAGTTTGGTAAATAATCTTGCGAATTTGAAACTAATGACGGTGATTCTAAAAACTGAAGCGGAACTTTAATTCCCAGATCCATAAATTGTTTTTCCATAATTCGTTTTCGTTCTTCAGATACAGAAATTACAATAAATTGAAACGACATTTATATTAAAATAAAATATTATTTTAAATTTACAAACGCAGTATTGAGTTATAGAATAATTCAATATTATGCATAAATTCAAATACCTTTGATACTGCAAAGATGCAGTGACAGTAATGGAATATCATATGCGATGTTGGAAGCACAGGGTGGACCCAGCATCAGGTTTGTGTGCGACCCCCGCATACGATTCTATTTTTATGGAAATAAATACGTTGAATAACCAAACATGCTTTCCCGCAACATTGTTTAGTTAACGTTTTTATTGCTTTTCCACCCCAATCTTCGGGAGATATTTTAGATTGGTCAAATAAACGAATAGTCTAAATAAATATTTGTTATTGAATACAAAACCATAAATGGCAGGTGCAACACTTCAAACAATCAAAGTCTGTATTGATATACGTGAAGAGGAGCTAATTAAAGCTATGGAATCGTATACAGCCCTTGGATCAGAAAGTTGGTATATTGTTCCAGAACGGCTGGATATTGGTGATATTTCCTTTTGTGTGGAAGGCGGCGACTTATCTGGTGTGCGTGTTGTCCTGGAACGCAAAACCGCTGCGGATTTGGGAGCCAGTCAAAAAGACGGTCGTTACAGAGAACAACGTGCACGTCTATATTCCTTACGTGGAACTGGTGTTGCCATTGGATATATTGTAGAAGCACCGGCGTGGTCACCCACACTGTCACGTTCATGGTGTTTGGGATCATTCAATGAAGTTCATCTTCAGCAAGCAATTGTGCGCCTGCAGTTGCGCCATTCTATTCCTGTATTTCACACAATGTGTATCAATGATACAATTTCATTTATTCGGCGCATTGCCAAACTACTAGCGACTGATCCAGGCGTATTTCAATCCGTGGCGGCTAAAACAACGGCTGAAGCGGCTGCTGCTTACACGGCTGAAATTCATGTAAAAAAAGCGGACAATAGCACACCTGAGCGCGTGTTGTACGCCATGTTAATGGCGATCCCTGGTGTGGGAAAAACGGCTGCAGATGCGCTTGTAGCCGGGTGCGGTGCGTCATTTACGGTGTTATACGGAAAAACTGTGGAAGAACTCGCAGTTATTCCGCTGGGGTCGGGCAAACGGAAGCTAGGAGGCGCGTTGGCTGCAACAATTCACGCAGCGTTTCATTCGTAGACCGGTCACGGCTATTACGGACCACTAGTCGTGCCCTCACAAATTAGCCATGGAGCCTTTGCACCGCCGGTGTCGTGAATAATGTCAATAACACACGGTTCATCGGCTATATCATGACGCAATGGCAGTACCTTGCTGCTATATGCAGTATAAAACGACGACTTGCGTGCATGATGCGATTTCTTCAAACGCATGTGAATGACGGTCACATCGGATCCCGTTGAACGAGATTCAATAGCAATGATCTTGGAAGCCTGTGGGGAAATACGGATAGAAACGGACATTTTGTTGGGGCGATTGCTGAAAGTGGAAATAAAAGGTGAATCTGGAACGAATTGTTGGACAACATACACACATTCAAAACAACAATCTTTCAATTTTTTACAGAACTGAAAAAATGACACATAAAGAGTACATGCATAGTACATGTAAAACAATCATAATGACTAGTTCACCGCCTACTGTCCCTCATCTTGTCATTGTGGGTGGTGTAGGGGAAGAGCCCAAAATTTACAATCCATGGAATCCTGTCAACCGTCGTATTTCGGATGCCACGATTCTAAGTATTTTGCGAACGTATGGAATTAAAGATCGCCCTGTAAAATGGGAGTTGTTTCGTCAAGCCTGTGTCCATAGCAGTTATGTAGATCGTCCTGATCCACCTGCACTTCAATCCGCGGAACCGGTAATTATTGCGCCACGACCACCGGATTGTATGCCTCTCTGTACAGCCGACAATGAACAAATTGAATTTGCCGGCGATTCGCTGCTTGGTTGTGTTATTGCACTGTATCTGCGTGAACGATACCCCGATCAAGATGAAGGGTTCCTGACACGCTTACGTACACGACTCGTCAATAACAAACATCTGGGCGAACTGGCTCTGAAAATTGGATTTCAACCATGGGTCATTCTTAGCCGCCACGTGGAAGAAGTATGCAATGGTCGGCGCAACCTTCGTATTTTGGGCAGTATGTTGGAAGCATGGGTCGGTGCAATGTACGAGGATATTGCAGATAAAAATCCAGGAGCAGCCTTTGTCCGTATTCGTACCTGGCTGATCAATTTGTTTGAAACACATGTTGATTTTGCAGCCCTGATTTCTGAAGATAATAACTTCAAAGATCAATTGCTAAAATATTACCAAGCGACGTATCACACGCCGCCGAAATACAAAGAAGTGGCTGTTGAAGGACCGCTTCACGATCGTACATTTACTATGGGTGTGTTAGCCCCTGATGGATCTGTCGTTGCAACGGCTGTTGCACGCAATAAAAAAGTTGCAGAACAAGAAGCCAGTCGGCGCGCACTTATTGTTCTTGGCGCTCTTCCTGCAGAGGATGATTAATTCCTGTCGCACCCATGGCAGCTGTCGTTGGACCCGTTTTCTCAATTGATCCTGTTGCGCCTGCCGTTGCGCCTGCCGTTGCGCCTGCCGTTGGCGTTGATGTTATATTTGCAATTATATTGGACGGCGGGGCTGGATTCACACGAATTTGTGTGAATTTTTCCGGTTTTACTGTTGTAGTTGCAGGCGGGTTAGTCACAACCACAGAGGATTCGGCTGATTGTTTCGTTTGTGATTCTTGTTTCGACAATGAAAACCGATCTTTATCGCGTCGTCGCTCATCATTCAAATCATCCAATTCTGCAACTCCAATATTAATAATTGTAGATGGTAAATTTGTCACTTGAATATGTGATTCCACTTTGGGTAGTGATTGCTCCGCGCGAATGCGCAATGATTCTGGAATTTCAATATTAATTTTAATTAAATCCAGATATATTGTCTTATATTTCAGAATTAAATACAGTGCATCACGTCGCAACTCAATTGGAATTTGTAATTCAGAACCGATCGTTGTTGCAAACATAGCCCAATCTTGACGTAATTTAAGAAATTGTTCCAAACGTTCTTGAATTTGATAGATTTTGACATATCCTGTATAAATTGCAAGTGAAAATGTTAGAAATGTAAATATTCCTTGCAGAACTTTATTGGCTACGTGTCCTTGTTCAATTCCAAATTGAGATAACGATAATGTGCCAGATAACGTGCTGACAACCAAACCGTAAATTGTAAAATTACGGATATTTCGTCGGTGTACATCAATTGCATATTCCAAACACTGCATGTTAAATGCAGCAGATGTCAACCAATCAAATAATGTTGTTACATTGGTTTTTGTCCAATTCCGACCATACGAACGTGATAAATCATATCCGATTTGAAGCGATCCTTCTTCTGTTTGTATTATTTTATTAGCAGAAGATGGACTTTTATCAGAATTTGCAAAGGCTTCTTTTTGTTCAAGATTCAAAGGTGTATTTCCTGACATGTTTTTGACTTAGAAAGAGAATTCTGTACGTCTTACATAATTAGTTTGATGTATGTTTAACCCGCCGCGGGCACACGAGGACACAATGTGAAAATATTTCATTTGAGTAGGAATAAAGCAGAATGGCATATGAATCAAAAGTTGAATCTGCCAATGAACAATTCCGTCAAGCAGTGGCTGAGGGGAAGCCGCAAGCCGAAGTGTATGATTTATATCAACATATTCTGACAAGTGAACAACGGTCAACGGATCCTGCCAATAAACGTACCAATAATGTACGCTTTGCAAAACTTGGAATTAGTCGTGTACCTGAACCAGCTGCAGCTTCTGCAGCGCCGCGTCTTGGACGACCCCGGTTCAAAGCTCCAGGGAAAATTGTGCGTGCAGTCTTTGATGAAGATGTCGGCGATTTAGTAGGCGAAGGCGAACAAGTCATTAAGATTGGTATATCTGTAGGTGCAGCAAAAGGTGCTCCTGCAACAGTGGTTCCTGTATTTGAAGAAGTTGAAGAATCAGCCGCTGCTCCTATGCCATCTCTAGCACCTGCAATCACGCCTGCACGTAAACCAACTGCCACGGCTCGTCCTACAGCAGCAGCGGCTCTTCCAGAAGTTGAAAAAGACGAAAACGATGACGATGAATTTGAATTACCTGGAGGCGGCGCAGGAGCTGGTGCTGGCGCAGGAGCCGAAGAAAACAACGAAGCCGCTGCAGTTGTTGAAAATCTACCAGCCGAAGCGGGACCGCAAGAATTAGTCGTAGCCAAAAGCCGTCGTCGTATTGCTCTAGCCGGTGTTGCAGCGGCTCTTGATCAGCGTGGTCGCGAAATTGATGCCATGATGGAACCTGTTGGAATCACAAAACAATTCTATATTCCATCAACACGTCGTGCATTTCGTGAATTCATCATTTCAACCTATAAAGCATACGCACTCGACAAACTCCCCGATATTCCAGATCCTGATGCATGTACAGGTTTAACAACCGGCGCAACGCGCGGCTTGCTGTACCAGAAATTTGTTCGCGATTTCATGCAGCGTCCGACTCCGTACCGTGGTGTTTTAGTATACCATGGTCTGGGTAGCGGTAAAACATGTACATCTATTGCACTTATGGATGCACTTTTCCGTACTGCGCCCTCCAAGAAAATTTTTGTAATGACACCCGCTGCTCTGAACCCCAACTATCGCGACGAAATCATGAAATGCGGTCCTGGTGTTTTCCGTTTGGCTAGCCATTGGGAACATATGGCATTAAGTTCATACCCTGTTGGATCGCCTGATTACAAAGCATTTATTGATTTAACGGAAAAATTAGGAATTCCAAAGAAAATTCTGCGCGAACAAAACGGCGCATGGATTCCTGATCCCACTAAAGCATCTAATTTAAGTTCACTTACTCCCGACCAACAAGCCGCGGTGCGCACGCAAATCAATAAAGTTATGAATCATCGTATTCGGTTTATTCACTACAACAGTTTGAAAGCAAGTTTCCTGCGTGAACATTGGTTATGCAACCACATTACAAATCCCGATCCTTCTAAACGCTATCCAAATAAATTCGACGGCTCGACAGTAATTATCGACGAAGTCCACAACTTGATTCGTACCATCAATAACACAAATCTGGAATTTTTCTTGAGTCCTGAACAAGAATCACGTGAATCAAATCCTAACTATATTCCCAAACATTGTGGTGAACCTGGATTTAAATATCCAGTCACATATATTTTGTATCGTTTGTTGTGTAATGCAGTCGGATGTAAAATTATTGCACTTTCAGCAACACCTATTATTAACTTCCCACAGGAAGTGGGTGTATTAGCCAATTTACTGGCTGGCGATGTTCGTCTTGCGACATTTTACATTGATGGAATTGATGAAGATGTCAAAAAACGTACCCTGCAATTCTTACAACAATATCCCACTGTTGATTTTGCAGAAGTGAAGCCAGATCCAGCCAGTGGTAAAACCCGTGTATGTATTACACCTGTACCATCCTTTGTGCGTAAAGTTGTGGATCCGCGAACCGGTATGTTACGTGGATTTATTCGCACGGCTGATTATGGGAAATACGAAGGTGAAAAAGATCGCGAACGTGATTACAAAGCCTGGTTTGATCATGTGAAAACTGCATTTCAAACATCTGGTATTGCGACAATTTCTGCAGGCGGGGCTGGTTTACCAGCTGTCAAATTCGATGCATGTGGACGCTTACCTGAAGTTCGCAGCGTGTTTGAAAACTATTTTATTGATACGGCTACTGTTGGATTGAAAGAAGCCAATAAAGGCAAACTCATGGCGCGTTTATCTGGACTTGTATCCTATTATAAAGGTGGTCGCCCTGAGTACATGGCGACGGTTGTCAAACCGCCTGTAGAAGCCGCGGCTGCTGCAGGCGGTGCAGGCGCACCGGCTCCACCCAAAACCTATGAATTTGTTGGAAATGAAAAGATCGAATATGTCCAAATGAGCCCGCATCAAATTGCGGTCTATTCATCAATGCGCATTCCAGAAATTGAACGCGAAATGAAATCTGGAAAGAAAAAACCAGCTGCAGGCGGGGCTGGCGCAGGAAAACTTGCAAATTATGCAGATGCAATGAAACAGATCAGCTCCACATTTATGATTTTTTCACGTATTTCATGCAATTTTGTGTTTCCAGAAGGAATGAATCGTCCAGTTCCTTCCAAAACGGGTGATATTCGCGCCATGATAGGCGTGCCAAAAGCAGGCGATGATGTTATTACGGGTGATATGGTGGTCGATAAAGAAGTCGCGGGTAAAGCCGCGCTGGAAGGTGTTGATAAAGAGGAAGCCGACGGATTAATGGCAGCCGCACCCGAAGGCGGCGATGAAGTAGCCGAAGAAGCGGAAGCGGCTGAAGAACTTGCTGCAGTCCAAGCCGCAGAAGTCAAAGCACGTCGCGGCGGTGCGGGGGATTATGCAGCTTCCATTGAAGCCGCCATAACACACTTCCGTTCAAATCCTGCACTCTTTAGCCGCGAAAACTTGCCGAAATTGTCACCAAAATTTCAACGCATTATTGATAATATGGGCAAAGGAAATGGAACAAAAGGTCCAGTCCTTGTATATTCCAACTTCAAGACGTTGGAAGGCACAGGTCTGTTTGGTGTTGCTCTTGAAAACCAACTTGGGTTTGTGAAACTGGAATTGGTGCGTAATCCGGATAAAACATGGTCCATTGCACCACAAACACTTGCAAAGGGAACCGGTGCTGGCAAACTCCGTTACATTGCGTATACAGGCGACGAAATGCGGGAAGCTCGTCGCGTAATGTTGGATATTTTCAACGCAAAATGGAGTAAATTAACTCCAGGGCTCAAAGCCCAAGTTGATGCAATGACCGGCGGAGCTGAACACAATCGTGACGGCGGAATTGTCAAAGTCTTTATGATCACCCAATCCGGTGCAGAAGGTATTTCACTGTCAAATGTCCGCCAAGTCCATTTAATGGAACCGTACTGGAACTATGTGCGTCTTGAACAAGTCAAGGGTCGTGCAATTCGTATTTGCTCACATATGGATTTACCGCCGGCTGAACGCAACGTTGAAGTCTTTACATATTTGTCGGTGTTAGGTGACGCTCCTGTGGATCAAACAATTCAGATTCACGATGATAAAATGACATCGGATCAAATTATTTACAGACTCATGTTGACAAAGAAGAAACTTGCGGACGATTTACAAGATGTCATGCAACGTTCCGCAGTCGATTGTAAACTCAATCAATTAGAACACGGTGTGCTTGGCGATTACTGCTTTGCTACATCATTCAAAGCTGATAATGCAATGGATATGAACTTCCACCCAAAGATTGAGGAGGATATGAAATAAAAATGGTAAATATTTAATTTCTTTCAAACAAAATCAAAATTATATTTTCTTTTGTTTGTTCTGCTAAATAACTATGTTTGCTTTTTTATACCTGGGTATAATTCTTTCAAGTATCGTTGTGCTTGTCCACCATTGTTTAATATAAATTGATAAAACTCTATTTCAAACTTTGGTGGTAATCTATCATACGTTTTATCAATTAGGATTGGATCCTTAAATCGTGATTTTATATCTTCATCGCCAACACATACAATATTATTTGTACACATTTTATTTTATATATTGTCTGAATAATTTATATTTTTATATACATTCGTTCGGTAATCCTTTACGAACCATATACACCCCGTTCGGTGCAATGGTGGAATTTGCCCATTCACTCACTTTGAAATTATTTATATTTCCTACATAATATCTACATTCCCCAGATTGATGTACCATCTTTGTATACACACCATCTTGTTTCAAATATAAGGATTTACCATCAGGTAATTTCTCAGTTCGTTCTACTTTTCCTGGTAATCCAATCCACGGACCGTACATAATATAGCAACATACGGAATCGTTTCCTTTGTAAAAATCAATACCTAAGCAATCCTTCGTGGCTCGCTTTTGTACATCACTATCTGTGGATTTCATGGCTGCGTGTAAATCTTTGAATTTCTTGGTTATGCCTGCCCATGTCAATCCTTGCAGCGAAGCTGCATTGGATTGCGAAGGATGTGCAGCACCTGCAGGTTGGCAACCAGCTTGGCGGAATTCGCGTTGCAGGCATGTCATTGGGAATGGTCCTGTCTTGTCCGGTTCAAAATCGCAAATATCAAAACTGTCGGTTCCAGACACCAGCCATTTTGCAGCTTGTTTAGTCAGTTTAGAATACCCTGCAGACATGGCATTATATAGATCCGAATATACTTTTCCTGCACTTTCTTTATCAATTGCTCCAGATCCAAGAACTGCATCTGGAACGGTCATGCCGTTATTTTGCAGTAATTCAAGCGCATATTTATCCAATTGATTTGGACCAGTTTTGCTAATTAACATGCGAAGAATACCTCCTGATTGATTATAACCAAGACCTCTGGCTAACGAAATCAGACAATCGCGTGACAACGTGCCTTTTGAATCTGGATCACATACAGCCCGCGGTGCATCAGGAGGGGGTGTATTCAAACCTGCACATGCAGCGCTGTATGATCCACCGGATTTAATCAAACATTCGCCGCTAGGTAAATAATTACCATTCAATGCGGCACATTCGCCAGGTGTATACAAACGCAATGCTCCATCAATGGATGCATATCCGTAATTACGACATTGAATACCTTCGTCGGTCACCAATTCTGGAACAGGTGGTCTGTAGCATTTATCGGAACTTTGTACTGTTTTTTCACCACAGGCATCATGTGATTCTGGATATTTCTCAGCCCCATTACGTAAAATGGGAACCGCGTACCCTCGACGCTCGCAAAATCCACAATTTCCTTGAATTCCTTCCAAATCCATTAAATCGCAGGATTTGATTCGTTTACACATTTTAAAATCTTCCATTTCAGCCGCTTTTTCCAAATCCCACACCCATTGACCATTCGCTGGCAAATTATCACGCACAAGCGGTTCTTGGCGTGTTCCAACTGTGCCCACGGATGGAACAGATGGATCGGGAACATACCACCATCCACATTGTATTTGTTTTACAGCTTCACGAGCGGGCAAATTACGTGGATGACGGGCTGGTTTACAAAAGCTCGCATCATAATCAAAATACTCCTTGTATGGATCGGGTGAGAAATATGGTGTATAATCCTTGTTTTCTGGAATGGTATTGTATAGATTGTTATCGTTGATTGCAGCGTTAAGTCCCGCCAAATTCACTCCATTATTTAGAAATGCTCCGCGATTTAACAATTTATGGAAAAAATTAAATTGTTTATCAGCAAATGCAATATTTGAATCTTTGAAATCTGCATATCCTTCAGCGCCACATGGTCGGCGAAGATACATTAATAAAATAAATGCAATCAAAAATATAGACAATATCCAGATCCACTGATTCATTTCCTCTACTATGTTGCGTAAAATATTTCAAACATGAATGTCATTACTTTATGTTTGAAATACAGAATTGAACTTTTTCGATTATGCTAGTCCTGGTAGCATCTTCCAAGATGCACGTTGTACATCAAGTACGTTAGATGTATCTACTGTTGTAAGCCACACTTCGAATGCGCTTTCACGCCGGGTTGACAAATAATAATACGGGAAATTGGAAGATCGGAAGCTTATCATGGAAGGATCACCATTCAGAGCCGCTACAGGCTGGAATGAGGAATCTTCATTTTCAAGAGTCGAATTACCGAGACGATGTAACCAACAACGGAATCCTGCATGACGTAAGAAATGTCCAGGGAAATTGACGGATTCAAAACTAAACATTCCTGAATTTCCATTACGTGCTCTACGTAATATCATGGTCGCATCATTTTTGAATAAATTGTCCATGGATTGCGGTGGTTTGCCACCTGTTCCAGATACCCAGAATGCAAATCCTGCATGGCGCAAATACCGATCAAACGATGTAGCGGACATTAAACAGAAACGAATACCATCTTTTAGTGTTGATATAGGGAATGTAGGTTTCGACATTGCTTCACCGAATGCAAGACTTTGTGGTTGATTCATATTTTGACCGTCTTGTCCTAACCATTGCTGTGCTACAATTTGTTTTCTTTCATTCAATAATTGAACAGGTGCAGCCAATTGACGGAGTGTACAGCAATCTGTACGAGGATAGTATACTACTCGACTTACACGCATCATTGAACCCAGATCAACCATCCAAAATTGTTTATCCGGTGTTGTACAATCATCGTGATATTCGCCTTCAGCGTGTGTTTTAGGTCGTGCATCACCTGATACAGCTTTCTCAGGTGAACCGCCCCAACCGCTTGAATGGGCTGATGTTGGTTTACCACGTGCGACTTCACGATCCTTTGAGTCAAACACTTGGATTTGTGGAATTTGAATACAGCTTTGTCCTGGATTCATGTTATGAATTGCTGTAGCCAGAACACGCACATAACGCGCGCTCACACCATCGCAATCTTGGACTTTGGGGACATAATCAATACGATTCACACCATAACATTGTTTCATATATTCCTTGTGAATGGCGTTGTTGGCTTCATTGGGTGGTGTATAATTGGCTCGCACGTGTATTTCATTGTACCAATTTTGGATTTTCACAATATCGCCTTTTGCATTAGCTTCTGCAATTGCAGCCGCATTGGGTTTTCCGTCTGCACCAATCGGTGCTTTTGAACCAGCCCGTTGGCATGCTTGGAAAGGATGTGCTTTGCGTTTATCGGACGAACCTTCAGAACTGCGAAGACCACTGAAACGATCCCAAATGGATGTGTATGTATTACCCAGAGTTGTATTGCGTGTCAAGTCTTCATTTCCGCGTTGACGATCATTGCCGGTGTTCATCCATAAGTAATCCAAACAACCAGCATCAAGTGCGCCTGTCTTGGGTACCAGTGAAAGCTTTCCGCTTGCATCTTCAACAATATCTTCACAAGGTGTTGCAATATCAAATCCAAACATTTTCTGTGCGGCATCATTCACTTGTTGAATCTTGTCTTCACCTGACTTTCCAACACGATTACCCGTTGAATCACGTCCCGTTGTAGCAATGGAATACAAGTTAGCTAAATATGTGGAAATTGCATCCATATCACCCAACGAAAGAAGTTGGGTCAAACCACCGCGTTCTGTTGCTAATTTACCACGCAATGGATCACCGCCCGCACTGCGGAACAGCGAATTCAAGCACTCAATGCTGTATTTACCAGGTTCTTCGCCACTGCGTAAGCATGGTGATGTACGCATGAGTTTCATTGTTTCAGGTGTGCTGATAAGGGGACCACGCGATGCAATTGCAGCATCTTCTGCATAAAATGGATCCTTAAACACGCCTGGCACTTTAGCTCCAAATGTTACAAATTGTGAATTAGGTTGGTTACTCCAGATCCAGAATTGATTCTGGATCATTGCGCCTTTAGGACGCGGTGATAATATCATAGAGCTCTTCAAGAATGTGCCCAGACGACGCAGAATGCTAAATGTCATTGTACCATCGGATGCAACATTGGAAGGTCCAATTCCATTCACTTTTACAATCGACGAATCAAAAGGAACAATACGCTTTCCATCTTCGCTTTCCCATTGCATGATTACACCACGATAATAAGGTGCTTGATAGTCTTCACCATATTCAGACCAAATTTGCGCTTGGTCTTCAGCCACTGGATTAAAAAAGGCGAAAACTCTTGAAAATAATTCCATATTTGATACCCGTTCTGGCGGTTTCACACCATAGCACCACGATCCGCCTTTTCCACCATTCCATGAATTTGGTTCGGTACCGCAGTAGTTCATTCCAAGAACCCCACATCCCGTGATTCCTTTTGCTTGTAAATCTGTATTCATTGGATAACCATTTGCTGTTTTGGTATTTCCACAACCACAAAGTTGCGCTCCTTTTCGTTGCGATTCTTCCAATTCTTCTTTTGTTGCAATACGTGTACCAATGCTTTCACACACTTGTGTACTTGTAGCAATTGTTTCTCTGTATGAACCATCTATGTGTTTATATTGAAACACTTCCGCACGACCACGTGGTCTGTGTGGCACTTCTTCCAACACTTTGATTTTCAGTTCTTCACCTTCGCCTATATTTCGAATAGGTACAATAAATTCATTTCCTGATTTTTCAATTGTCATTGAACCAAGAAGTTCATTATTGCTTGCACGATTTACTACAACTTTTACAATACCAACACCAGTTGGTGTAATGACTCGTAAATTTGCATTAAATTTGCGTCCACGTGGTTCATACACATACTTATCCATATCGCCATTAATAACTTGTGCACATTTCGCGCGCGCAATATCTTTCATCGCGCCGTCAAATCCACCTGCTTCACCGGCTTCATGACATTCCAGCCGATTTTTGGCTTTTTCACATGCATCCTGTGATACAAACAAGTATCCTGGCGGGCATTCGCCAACTGTTGGTGTATATACTGGAGCCCCGCGTCCCGCTTTTGATTCCGCTTCTTTACGATCTTCGGGAAGAATAAGTAATCCTCCTATATGTTTACCTGCATTGTCAGGCTTGGAAAATGAAGTACCACCCTTGATACAGACACCGCACAGTTTATTGTCGGGGTTAGCCAGTGCTGCACAACTACGACCTTGAATCGCTTCACATTTCTTGGCTTGTCCAATAATTTCATTGGGTGGAGGCAAACTAATATCAATTGGACTGGGGTTGACACCGAATCGGGAACCCGTTTCAGCATCGGGTTTGATTTCAGCAGTTGCCATAGCCGATTTAATTTCCTCTGTCACATGATCCAAAACTGCAGGATCATCGCTGCGTGCAAAATTGGGTCGCATTACATCAAATTGATCCGCAAGGGGATTGTATTTCTTCATGCTGTTTTTAACATATTGGTCGTGTGACATGGTGTCATATCGATCAATCCCCGAACTGAAGCCTTCTTTTTTAGTATTGCCATAGGACATTACCATGATGACTACCACAACGAGTAGCACCAATGCAAAAATTTCCAAGTAATTGATCATACTCCTCTAAGTGTAGATTCGGAAATTCAAATTTCATAAATTTCCTGCACTTCAAACATGAATATTGAAATTTATGTTTGAAATAAAGGTGTGGTAGGGTGCGACGGCACGCTGTTGGGCTAACTTAAACATTGTCGGGACGAATATTGGATGTCGAATCGTAGTCACGTGTAATGACACGGATGACAATGTGTGTCTGGCGACTGGTATTGAGTAGCGCTGCACCTGTTTGATTCGGTTCAACTCCAGTATTATCAAGATCCAGTGTGAATGCGGCTTCGGCTGTTCCATCACCACCGCCAAAATAACTTGCTGCACGACCTGTGCTTCCTGACGTTGGATCATCGAATCGGCTGCGAATGATAATCACATTGCAGTAACCAGCGTTATTGCGTCCATCTGTAATAACACCGCCTGAATCAGCCGATACATAGGCTGTTGCAACTACAGAGTGACCTTGTGGGCGATTTATGAAATTTGCGAAATCGGTGGCTGTGGCTGACACAGTGGCTGGAGTATATCCTTGCATTTGAATGATGTCGCCTTCACTCACAGCGCTGTATGGGAAAAATTTGGACGTTTGGATAAAAATGTACGAGTTTTGCGGAATTGTCACGCCATACAATGTTCCAGTAGGTATGCCGATTGAGGAGACTGCATTGCTCATACAAATACGTTTGAAGAACAGGACATCACTATCGCCTGACAACAGTTCGCCATTGTGGCGTTCCATACGGATTGTCAGACGTTGAAGTGTAGCTAGCGGAGCTGGTGTATACACTTTTTGTGTTTTCAAGAATTTAGGAATCATACCAACATACCCTGATTTGGTCAGCACTGGAGCCGGTGATGTTCCATTTACGGCTTGGGCTGTCAAATCGCTTGACCATGTTGAATCGTATTGAACAATTGCAAATGTATTATCTTCTTCCGGTTTTGTACTGAATCCGTTGTTGTTGAGTTCAGCAATGCGAACACCAACAAACGGCAGTGAGAAAATATTCACCACACGGGTTGTATCATAGACTGTAGTCGGGTCGTTTTGAACAACACGGACAAGCGGCGAATACGCTTCCAGAGGCAAAATAGCCTTCACAAATTCAATGCGAGAAATATTACGGAATCGTTCTTGGAGCGCTGCATTGAAACTGAATCCGTTCTTTTTGGTACCTGTATTGAAATTGACACTAAAATTATAACGATTTTCCGCTGTATTACGTAGCCAATCTCGATCGCTTGATGTCAAGAAAATATTGTATTCCGTTTCCTGGTACTTTTGGATGCTTTCTTGCGGAATAATATAATCTTGCGGTCGGGGAGCTAAGAGCGGAGGTGGATTATCGGCTTGCGGAGGAACGGGGCGGACAGCCGAAGGCACGTCTTCTTTAATTTCAAGGCGGACAGGTGCAACGGCTGGAGCGGGTGGTGCCATTGCGCGGGCTTGGTCTTCGCGGGCTTTTTGCATACGTTGAACCAGAAGAACAGGATCTTCTTCCGATTCCAATTCATTTTTCAGGCGGAAATCTGGCGTAGGAGGTACAAAGCTGTTTGCAGGTTGTGTACGTTCACTTATAATCGATTCAAATCGCGATCCTGTGTCTTCAAACAATCGGTTATAATCATCTTGCGATTGTGCAGCAAGTGTTGGAATCGGCGCAGATGGCGGCTTGGAAAATGCCCCAATCGTGGTTGTTGTAGGACGTGCAGCGGCTTCCTGTTTCTTCAGCCACAAGTCCATATCCTTGCTTGTGGCTCTGACAACTTCTTGATTCAATTGGAGTGGTGTAGCGCGCGAACCCAGCTCAAGGGCGACTTGTGGCATATAATGCTGAACTGTTTTTTGAAGACGGCTGTCTACACGTTCGGGTAATGCGCTCATTCCAAGTTTACTTGTATAATGATTGCGAAGGAACCCAACTATTTTTTGATAATTCGGTCCATTCAAAAACGAATTCGGGGCAAAATTGGTGCGTCCGGACATTTCTTATCTACTTAGCACAATGATTCGTGCTTTATGTGTTTACGTGCACAAACGCGGCAGAGCTTTTTCCAGAGCTTCGCGGCGCGGCTTTTCTTCCGCAAACAGAATATCACGAAACGAATTCATGGTTTCGTCATCCACAACATGCTTACAAATATCAAGGAATGACTTTTGACCGCGTAGCAGGCAAATAATAACAAATAGACAATACATTCCACATTCTGAACCTTTGCGTTGATGCCGGATATCATTCCATTGGATTGTGTCACAGCCTTGTTCCTTGCACCGTCTCAAAAATTTAATAATTTGTTGTGGTGGTTCATATCCATACGAATCAAAATAGTAGGCTGCTTTGTTTGGAATATCAACAAATGCACACACCCAATGTGATCCCGGTTTATCGTGCGGATCCAGATTAAACACAATGCCAATTTTCTTTTTTCCATTTGACAAATTTAATGAATTTATATCCATTTTACATAATTCATCCATAACACACTTTCCTACTGACAATTCTTTATCAAAATCAATAGGAGTGGGTCCAATAAATTCAAATGAAGGGTCGGCTTCTTCATACTGTGTCATTACATCTTCAATATTAAAACTGTCCAACCATTCACCTGGTTTTTTGTCCCATTCTTTTGGTTTTTCGGGGCGGAAATACGAAAGCAGTGTTTTTTGTTTGGATACTTCTGGTGTCTTTTTTACAACGCAGAATTCCGTTGCACATTTTTGTTTCCGCATCACCTCCTTCATTTCTTTTAGTAATGACGGACTTGATCCGCCTGAACCGCTGGCATGGCGTTGTTTTCGTGTTGTACCTGTAGATTGTCTCAATGGAATCCGGTTCTTCCGGGATTGTGATTTATTCCACGCTGAAATGATTCGTCGTTGCGCATCCACCGGTAAACATGACTCGCCTTCCCGACGGTGAAGGGCTGGCGAACATTGAAATGAAGATTCTTTCGGTTCCGGTACAGGCATTTCCCTATATAGACTTCTGAAAAATTTCTGTTGACCTAACAAGGATATAGGATATGAACAAAGCCGAGAAACGTCAAATTGATGATACATATTTTCGCAGATTCTTTGTTCCGCTTGTCATTTCACTTTTAGTGATTGCAGGCATTTTTGTCATAATTGCTGCTCAACCTGGCACGGCTGTAGAATGGAATAAAACGCAAACCGTTCTTGAAAACGTGATGAATGGCGGTCGTCGATTACTGCGCCGACGTTAATTTTCACTCAATATAAATAGAGTGAAAGAAACAATGGCAAACGTTGATTGGGGATATTATGTTGCGTTAGCTGTATGTGCTATCCTAGGAATCACAACCATCGCAACCTATGCAACACTGCTTCCAAAAGATTCTGCACAAAACACAAAACTTCTTACAGTTGTTTCCGTATTCAGTTTCGTAACAAGCATAACTGCATATTTCTTAGCAGTCTATTATTTCAGCACAAATCCAAACTATTTAATTCAATTCGTGTTAGCAGTTGTTATGCTTGTCATTCTTCCCGGCATGTTGATTTCTACAAGTATCAGTACAATCACAATCAGCAATTTACGTGACACGCTCGCTGCGTCGGCGTGATCGTGGCAGGCGCGCTGCCTAAACCGCACACATTCTTAGTAATATAAATCGTCGTAGTTTTTATTACTATGGAACGTTTACAAATTCCGTGGTTGTTTTTAGGTCCAACTGGATCAGGAAAACTAACACAAGCCCGAAAATGGATTGAAGCTGCACATGGTGTTTCACTCTCTCTTCCATTTGAAACACGGACGTTTACGGTCGGCGACGGATATGAAGCCCGTATTTTAGCAAGCCCCTATCATTTCGAAATCGATATTCCGAATCTGTCCATGCAAGACAAACAGATTATTGGCGAACTTCTTACAACGTTTTTCAGTAGCGGTGATGTATTTAGTAGTTTACGAAGCGGAAATCGTAAATTAGTAATCCTACGCCGTGCACATAGTTTGTCACTGCCTGCTGCAATTCGTGTGCGATCCATTTTGCAGCAATATATACTTCCTCCCGAAGGTGGTGGTATGATTTGGGTGACGGCTCGTGAAATGTCAGGCTCGCTTGCGATTTTGGAAGATGCATTTGTCCGGTATCGTGTTCCGCGCGCGTCGTTTGAGGCTTGGAAAACTGACGCTATGATACCCGCTATACTTCAAACAAAAGAAGCCTGGGATCGTTGCAACGGGCGGACACAACGTGTCAAAGATATTTTGGAATTTTTCCCTGATGGACGTATCCCGGCGTGGCCGCGGCGTATTCAGGATTTTTACAATGAAATGATGGAAATCCTGATACGTACAGCCCTGTCTCCAAAACCACCATCATTGGATATTGTGTACTGGATTCGTGGTCGTATTTATCAAGCACTCAGTTTATGTCAAAACGGACCTGATATTATTGATAGTTACGCTGCGGCGGTTCAGCATCACGTTGATTTATTGGAACCAGCTCTATTTTGGAAAGCTATGAAAAGTCTTACACACGCAGAACCACATACATCATATCGCACACCTCTTTCCCTTGAAGCTGGATTACTGAATTTGTTTGAAGTTATTCAAGCGAATAAAACACGAAGTATTGAAAAACCTGCTCCAATAGCAAAGGCGCATGCAGCCGTTTCTCCCACCAATGAAGTACGATTCGACATGGGCACTTCTTCGCTCATCGGTACTGAAGCAATCGCCGTCGCCATCGGCACCACTACAAATACAAAATCTGGGCGACGCAGAGCTGCGCCTCGTAAAAAGAAAACTGGGGAGTGAAGATTGGAGTGGTGGGACTATTACGAAATTCATGGTTGCATCTGAAACACGAGCCTTAGATATCAAGTTACCTAAATCCGGCGGACGTCTAATTCTATTTGCAGGTCCAGAGAGCGATATAGATACGGTCGCACGGAATGTCGATGGAATATTAGCATGGATGGGTGTGCCTGCTAAATTCACGGTCCATCTGTGGCTCCAACAATGGTTACGCCAGATCCGCGCAGATGAATGGCCTGGACGACTGTCTGTGAATGGTGGGTTTGCAACACCAGGTATTCCTGAGATTTTCGTGTATCGCGAGGAGGAGTATGATCGAGTGGTGATACATGAAATAATCCATGCAATGAAATGGGATTGGAAAATGCCTGAAACACCCATGCCGTGTTGGGGTATTCAAGGACGTATGATGCCGCATTTATTTGAAGCGTGGACGGAATTATATGCCGAATGGTTGTGGTGCGGTTGGAATAATGTAAATTGGGAAATACAGATGCGGTGGCAGCAACTGCAAGCCACGCAAATATTGGCTCGGCATGTGCGTACAGGGCGTAATTGGGACGAAGATACAAATGTGTTTGCATATTATATTTTGAAAACTGCGTTGGCTCCGCATATTTCCTTTTTATGGACATTTGGAAACGGTGGCGTAGAATCGGAACGTGTGTATGTCCTCTGCCGGTTGGTGAAATCGAATTTGGATATTTTAAACAATATTGCAGCGCGCACTGTTCCAACAAATCTGTCAATGCGGATGACAATCAAGATTTGAAAGTAAAATCAGCTGCATCAAATTCAATAACAGGAAGAATCGAAAGAATTGTTTCAAATGATTGTTTCGTTTGGTTTTCTAAATGCTCTGTGTATTTTAAAAAATATGGTTTTCGTAATGCATTGCGTTCATGGGAAACATGTATCAAATATTGTGTGGACGATTCTGCAAACATGATGGATTCTTCAAATATATGAATATGGGATGATATTGCTGGGTCTTGTATAAGTAACCATAATGTATCTTGCTCCCAATATGTTCCGAGCGTAAAGTTTATTTTATATGTCTGATTTGCGACTTCAATCACATGTTTCCATTTATCGGAATCGGATGACGGGTTTACAAACATGTACCAATCTTTCAAAAACGCACGTGTCCATTCCGTATTTTTACAAATGAAAAATGCACAACATGGTAAATGCGGATGATACGGGCTATTATTTGCAACTATAATATCCTTTTCAGGCTGCGTGTCAATTAATGACTCAATTCGTGTATGAATATTTTTAAATACACAATCTGAATCTATACATACAACATAGTCGTATGTGTTTGTATTGACTAATAAATATGCGCTCTGTAGTTTTGCCCAAGATGCATGTCGTCGTTCACCAGTATTTGGATCTTTGGCGACATATACCGTCGAGTCTGCGACGGCTCCAAAGGGTTTGAAATAATAAAAACTATACTTATGTCCTAAAGAATATATAGCATTAATATATGCTACAAGTGAATTGTACTGACATGTTTCTTTATTGGAATCAAGTGGACGATTGTCGCAAATAAAGATTGCGATTTTCATTCTATCACCTGCGGGCAAAAAATGATACGTCATAAAGCGCATGTTTGAAGTATAGCAAAACGTATAATATACAAATAAGCGGCGAGAAAATGGGAATTCGGAATCTACAACACTGGATTCGCTGGGCTGTACCTCAAACAGTTAAATCTCCAGATTGGAAGCAGTTTTCGGGAAAACGGGTTGGCGTGGATATTCTAGGATTTCTGTATCGTGCGAAATCGTGCGGCGTGTATCCAATTGTGTATACTGCACATATGATTGCTGCTTGTAAGCAGCTGAATATTACACCAGTTGTAATCTTTGATGGAAAACCCCCATCGGAAAAACAGAAAATTCTGGAGCAACGCACAATTCTTCGAAACGAATCGCGAATTAAGAAATCACAGCTTGCAGTCGCGGCTGAATCAGAATTTGCCAAAAAGGAACTTCAAAAACTTGAGCTGAATTCCACATATTTTACATCAGAAGAACGCGATCAAGTGAAACAATTCTTATACTCATGCGGCGTTCTGAGTTTGAATGCATCGGGTGAAGCTGACAATGTCCTGGCGTATTTCAGTCGTAAAGGTTGGATTTCGGCTGTTCTCAGTAGTGATTTCGATCTACTGGCTCGTGGTGTTGAACATCTGATTGTTCCCGATGGAAACGCAATTCCAGGCGAGGCATCATGGAAACAATACACACTGTCAACTATGTTGCTGCATTCCGATATGACATACACACAGTTTGCTGAAATGTGTGTACTTATGGGATCCGATTATACGGCTGGACAGCGATCTATCCCATTCAAAACTGCATATTGGACAGTAAAACATTCGGGATCCATTGAATATACCCTTGCACGGTATAATATTCGCGATACAAAACCATTTGTGCGTGCAAAACAAATACTAACAGGTGTTTTGGATACAGAAGAAAGTCTAATGAATCCAAAACAATGGGAAAAATGGAATGGCGTGCATCCAAATGTTGAAGTTGATACACTGACACAATTTGCAGATTTGTATTTTCCTGATCTTTCTTATGATTCAAACACTGTAATTCGGAATATTTTACTTCCCGGGGATGGGAACACTTCCAGTCACAGCCTCCTCAATAATTTGTCCCAGCACACCGGCTCCATGGGCAATTATGCTGCCGCCAGCGCCTGAGCCTGATGTCCGCATGACCATCCAAAATGTACCGATCGTCAGTACAAACAATATAAGAAACAAGATTGCGGATAACAAAATATAGGGGAATACACGATTGATAATGTGACTCACAATCGGATCAAATAAAGACTGCATACGAGATTGATTCTCCGGTGTTCGAAGCACAGCAATGATCTTGTCGCCGATATGCGAAGCAATGTCCATATTGGCTTCTGTATACCGATCTCGTTCCTGGTGTTGGTGCTGCGCGGCTCCCGACATTTATTAATGCACGCGGACTTTTTTTAAAACGTACATCGCACTTGATTACAGAAAATGTCCTCGCCTGCTGCTTCTGCTGAATTTGGGATTCCTGAACGTCAACCCGACCAATCCTTTTTTGTACCGTACCTACATCGCAATCAATTAAATACTCGGGTGAAGGTTACGGCTGAAGGTATCATGCCAACACTTGAACATCAACCGCGATTCCAACAATATCAATCCACGATACTTCAAAAATTGGTTTCCAATCGCCAATTATACAAATCAGCGCCAACGCTGGAATCATTACAATGTATGACACCTGCATGGGGATTCATTAAAACGGGATCTGGTGAAATCCAACTTGCGAAAACAACAATCATCCGCAATAATATCCCGGCATCTAAATGGCCTTGCTTGGCTGATTTCGTGCTGAATGGATTAAAGATTTCCCGGTCTCTCATTCAACCAGTATTTGACCTTGTCTTTGTCGAATCTCTGGAATCAGCTCATGTCATTGATTTTGACTGGGGTGTTGAAGACGCAACAGGAAGCGGGACAGGAAACGACTTGGAAGAAGTCTCCGATGTCAGTTTCATGGACATGGCTTCCGGTGGTGCAATGAAAATCAAGGATCCGGCTGTCATTGCTCGCGAGAAAGCCGAAGCCAAAGAGCGAGTGCGAGCTGCTTACCGTGCAGCTGAAGCAGCCCGCGAAACGGCTGATAATTTAGCCTCCCAATTTTACTCTACATACGATATTTCCGATACCGAGTCTGCATTTAGCGAATGGGCTGACCTGGAATCCGAGGATGACAGCGATGACGGAGCATCCCGATAACGCGCCCCGTTGAAAAAAATTACTATTAACGAAAATAGATAAAGGAATATGTTGAACAAGCGTAACATGGTCTTGGCTGTCCTCGTGCTAGTTCTGCTCGTAGGTGTAGCATATATGCTCGATAATACACTGTTTGGTCTGCTGAAACGCCGTGAAGGTTTCTCAGGTATGAATAACGTAATTGAAACAAATGCCGCTGCATCAATGAATGGTGAAATGGCAGGTTCTTTCCAAAACGGCAATGATGATCGTAATGAAGTCATGTCCAATGCAAACATTGCTGGCGGCGGTGCTCCCTCTCCCATGACACCTGGTGCTGAAGTCACAGAAGGTTTTGAAGCATTGAACCCTTCCCCGATGCCTTTCCCTGCAGCCGAAAAGCCCGCCAATTGCTACCCCAAGAACCAACTGGCTCCCCAAGAACTGCTGCCCGCTGATCCTAACAGCAAATGGGCGCAAGTGAATCCCCAAAGCGCCGGTGATATTGCAGGCAAGAACTTTTTGAACGCTGGTGCACTCATTGGTGTCAACACAGTCGGTCAAAGTCTGCGCAACGCTTCATGGGATCTGCGTTCCGAAGTACCGAATCCTCAAGTGCAAGTGAGTCCTTGGAATCAGACGTCTATAAGCCCGGATTTATCGCGCCGACCATTGGAAATCGCATAGAAAATTTTTATAAAATAAAATTTTAAAGTATTTAACTTTTCAGAGAATGCTCCCCCATTCCCCGAAAACTTAAAATTCCTCAAAATGTACGACTTCAAAAATTCTAACAAAATTGATGAACAAGTTATCAGAAATTTCCAAATTCAAAACTTCCAACACCAATCATGCCTCCGCGATTAAACATAGAAGAAGTCAAAGAAACCATTGAAAAAGCCGGTTGTAAACTGGTTTCCACAGAATACACAACCAATAAGAAACCATTAAATATTATATGTTCATGTGGAAACCCAGAGCCATTTATAACAACATACTGTATGTTTACACTAAGTGGTACTCGTTGCAAAGCATGCCGAACGGATCGTCTGAAAAAGACAAATATGGAACGATACAATTATGAATTTGTAAGTCAGCGTCCAGACAAAAAAGAATCAGCACTTTCTGGAATTCGTAAATATGTATTGGAAGAAAAGAAACTTTCATTTTCAGAAGTCCAAGATTATTTCAAATCAAAAGGCTGTGAAGTGTTGGACGACGAATCCAAATACAAACATGGAAATACAAAACTAAATTTCAGATGTGTTTGTGGACGAAATGGGATTATATCTTACCATAATTTTAAAAGAGATCGTCGTTGCTCAAACAAAGAATGCATGGACGCCCGTAAAAAGACTACAAATATGATTAAATTTAACTCAATTTCCTATACAGGCACTCCAGAATACAAAGAACGATACAAGAAAACGTGTTTGGAAAAATACAATACAGAAAATGCAATGCAGTCTATTGACGTTCAAGAAAAAATAGAAAAATCTGGACATTCCTATAAATCCTACACCCTCCCATCAGGCGCCCAAATCAAAATCCAAGGATACGAAAATCTCGCGCTCGACGAACTTCTCAAAACATACACTGAATCCCAAATCAAAACTTCACGAAAAGACCAGCCTGAGATTTGGTGGACTGATGAAAAAGGCGCAAAACACAGATATTTCAGCGATATTTTCATTCCACATGAAAACCGAATCATTGAAGTGAAAAGCACATGGACGTATAAAAAAGGAACACATCAAGGGAAATTAGCACTGCAAAAAGAAACATGTGAACGTATGGGTTATACGTACACATATATGGTATATGATGATTGCGGGAATCGCATATTGTAAAAATATTAATCCATAATATATGAATACAAATATCTTGGATCGAGAAAAATACAAACAAATGATTCGTCCATTAAACACTGAAGATGATAAAGCAGATTGTTTCAAACATCTAACTTTTTCCAATAAACATTTATTGCTTTGTCATAATACCTATACATCCGAACATATTAACACAATAATCGAAGAAAGTAACTATATAATTTTGCATTATGTAGATACAATTGAGAATATTGTTGGATTTGCATTAGTAAAAATATTAAAAAAGAATGTTCTTGATATTTTATTAGTATGTGCTATTCACAATGAAGAACGTCTTGGAAGTATGGTAGCTTATTCTGTATATTCATTTGCACTATCCAAAAAATGTAAAAAGATTTATACAGCCCCGCGTACTCCCGAATTACGCAAAACATTTATGAAATATGGATTTGAACATTTGCGAGGTGTACCAGACATTGATGAAGTACTGGTTAAACAATTAAATCCACAAATTTTCACACCTGTTTCCAAAACTTTGAAAGTTCATTCAAAAACTTCAAAATACCGGCACCAGACTGAGAAATTTTGGTAAAAATGTTCATGCTGTCTTTTTCTGCATTCAATTGATCTCATTTTATTTATTTAGATTCAGATAATCTATATTCACGACATTTATTAATAAACCCAACTATATCATCTGTCCACGGATCTAATGTACGAAGTACAGAATCATCCATATTCCACCACTCTGTTTCTAGTAGACCTTTAATTAATTCATCATTAAATCTGTATTTAATAACACGTGCTGGATTTCCACCAACAATTGCATATGGCGGAACGTCTTTGGTGACAATAGATCCGGCAGCAATAACAGCTCCGTTTCCAATACGCACATTATCCATAATTGTAACATTTGCACCAATCCAAACATCGTTATCAATAATTATATCACCTCGGACAAAACTAGATACATTTCCTTGTTTATGTGGGAAAAGATGTCTAGGTGTATATGGTGATGTCGTTACTCGATTTGTTAAATGATTTGAGAGAACAAATGTACAATTTGCAGCAATTGAACAATAATTACCTATTTTTATAGATGGTATATCGCCATTTAATTTTCTGGAATTATACGATAAAATGCGTGGAGGTTCAATACAGTATGAGTTTTTACCTTTTGTCAACATTTTGTATTTTTTTAGTATAATCTGTTTAAATAATGTGTTTAGACTGCGTATTACACATATTATAAAATAATATACACATATTAAAATGTACAGAATTGGATTTATTATCGATAATAAACATTTATTTAGCAATGGATTAATGCAGAATGCTTACTTTTTGTATCAAATTTATACGTATTTGGGAAACAAATGTACATTATTATCATGTGATCCGGTGTACAAACAATTAAAAGGATTGGACACAGTTCCGGTAAAAACAATTTCAATACATCCTTCCGAATTTGATACATCCGAATATGATGTTATATTCACAATTGGCATGGGTGTTTCAAAACCTATATATGAATCGTGTAAACGTACTAATACACATGTAATTGGGTTTACATGTGGAAACATTTTGGCAGATACAATAACTGGATTTGTTGATGATACAGCCTCATCTTCATCTAACCTTATAGGTAAAGATACACCAGTTGATAAATTATGGTTGATCGAAGGACATCGATATATGAAAACATTTCTGGAATTAACTCGTGGTAAATCTGTCAATCTTGTACGCCATACATGGTCCCCTGAGTTGCTTGAAATGTTTAGCAAGAAACGAAATAATACTTCATTGTTTTATAAACATACACTTCCAGCTGAAAAGGTAAATATTGTCATTCTTGAGCCGAATATGGAGTATGTAAAATCTGCAGTTATACCATTCACAATCTGCGAATATTTGAATCAAAAAAAGAGTGAAATAATCAATCAAGTTTTTATATTTAATTGGAATGACTCGTCAAAAACAGCCCAACATTTGGCGGCTACATTTGAAGTGAGCAAAAAAACACGATTTTTCAAAAGTTTACTGATTGATGAAATCCTTAATTTTTTTAATTCACAGCCGCACCCATTTATTGTTGTTTCACATCAATTAAATAATCCATGGAACTATGTGTATTATGAAATGTTATATTACGGTATTCCACTTGTCCACAATAGTCCTGATTTCAGACAATTAGGATATTATTATTCGGACACAAACATTGAAGAAGGAGCAGATGCTGTTATGAATGCTATTCAATATCATATGAAACTTCATCCACTTCAAAAACCAAAAATTTCCAAATTACTTGATTCAATGAATCCCTCACATCCTGAATGTCAAACATATTGGAAAGAATTGCTAGAGGCTGAAATATTTACAGCAACACAAAAAAGGATCTTGAATATTCCAGCTGGTCTAAAATAAAGTTATATTGAATGAAGTAGATTAAACTGTTATGGAATCACCACCTATTGTAATAACATATGATAACGCACCTACTGACACTACGTTTGCGGAACTTATGGGATGTGGCGCGCATGAATCGTATTCCATTCTTTACTGATTATATCGTCAAAGAATGGGATAATGTCATTTTTTTATATTCATATTGAATTACAATTGATAAGTTAAAAATTATGCGTGCGGTGGCTGTGCAGGCCTTGCAGGCGGAGCTGATGGTCGTGGAACGGTGGGTGGTGCATGCGGTTGCGGACGCGGAGGAGCCGGTGTTTGTGGCATAGGCAGCGGCGGACGATGAGGTCCGGTGGAAATTGCAGGGTGCGATCCGTAATGATGTGGGCGATGGTAGAAATCAGGAACCGGGCGCGATACAAAGATTGTGCCGGGATTTTGTGCCCACCCCCAACTCCAAGGAATCCATGTTGGTGTTTCCTTTTCCACAACAACGACGGGTTGCGCAGCAGGCTGCGTCACGACCAAGTATCCAATAATAGCAGCTAAGATGAGTACAAGGGTTCCTAAAAATACATAACCGGTTTTCATGATTTGTTTCTATGGGTGACGAAAAATTGCGGTCATGCATTTGTAGTTTTTGTAGCAGCCAGAAACAAAATGGACGGAGGTATATGTAACAATTGCAAAGAACAAGGACATCACGCCGAAAAATGCCCAGATTTGTGGGCACCACTCAAGGAAGGATTTTACACGGGCGGTGGAGGAGGTAGCGGTGGAGGAGGCGATGATGAACATCTTGCAGCAGAAGCAGCAATCGGCGATCAGCAACAATATTATCGCGCTCTAAATAAGGATGATCGCATCAGACGATTCTTCATACACGTGGATATTCTTTCTAACCCTGATTGCAGTGGCGTACACAGCCATGTACTTCAAGAGTTCCAAGTACCCCGTTTCACTGACAAAATCAGATGTTGATGGCGAGTTTTATTTAGTGCGGAATCTGCCCGATAAAGTGGAAGCCGCGAATCGCTTGGCTCGCGTGCGTGCAAAGATCCAGCGTCTGTGCAAATATCTGGAACAAACGCACAAATCCAAACCGTTTGTAGCACAAATTATCAAGAATTTCGATGGTTCACCTTCCCGATTCAGCGAATCAACTCCCGATGCTCAATACACTTCCTATAGCGTCAATAAGGGTGAAAAAATATATATGTGTTTACGACAACGCAATGCATCCGAAGAGCTAGTGGATGAAAATGTTATTCTTTTTGTCGCACTTCACGAAATGAGTCATGTCGGCACCGCCAGTCTTGGACATACACCAGAATTCTGGAATCATTTCGCCTGGTTACTCAAACAAGCCGAGCATATAAAAATTTATCATTTCAAGGATTTTGCAGCACATCCCGTTGAATATTGCGGTGTTCACATAACAGACTCACCAACATATAAGGAACATGTCAAAGATGGATTAGATTTGAAGAAATAAATTGTGCGGCTATTGTCTCCTGGCACCATCGTAATGATGTAATCTACAATTTTGAAGATTATATCATTAGATCGGGGGATAAGACAGAATGTAAGGAATACAGAGATAGAATAAAAACATTGAATTGAATAAGAGAAAGCGATGGCTGCAGCAAGCATACTGAAACCATCCCGGATAGATTCGCTGGGACGCTTTGAAATTCGTATTGTAGAACATATACACGATGGCGAACCCAAGGAGTTTACAATTACAGCGTACCCATTTGAACGAATCATTAGTATAAAACAACGTATTGCGCTCCATTATATCCGCGGTGAACATGGAAACAATGTTGCACATTTACCAGACTATTTGTTTGTCGCTCGTAAAACCGGCGACACATACACGCCACTTGAATTTTCATGGAATATTGAAAACAATGGTCAACTTCACGATCCTTTGGACGAAGAACATGTTGGTGAACCCGATACGAGGCTGTATGACACCGCAGGCAATCGTATTTCATCCAAATATGCAACTGAACATTCTGGAATTTTATTGGAGGACAGTGCATCATTAGATGAATTAGACACACTGCATATTTGGACAGTCCATGCACTAGTACAAGCCATGAATCTGGATCGCGGAACTGAAATTCCAACAAATATTATGGAAGGTTATTTCCAACTTTATTTTCCTCGTATTTCCAAAACTGCATTGTTACAAGATTTTGAACGAGCGCCGTCAGCGTCTGAAATGGAAGATATTGATGCAGCCAGATACTACCATGATGAATTGGATAAACGTTTAGTGAAGATCGAGTCATTTATGACAAAAAAGATGGAACCCTGTACACTCAAACAATTGCATCGTGTGCGATTTATATTGCCAGCTAAACCCGGATTTAGCAGCAGCGCTGATCTGGAATTAGCTTTTTATGAATCGGTTGTTTCCGAAAATATTCCATTTATTCGTTATTTTCCAGGAAATCAGCGCACGCCGCCGTTAATTAAATTGGCTGAATCGTCGGCTACAAAACAACCCGTCATTGATCAAGCCATACTTTCCAAAATGTTGCGTGAAATTCCTGAACTTGGCGGCGGCGGTGACGAAACTACCAAATACGGAATATTAATCTACAAAGTGCCAATTTCCGGATCCAATATTCCGGCTGAAACAATGTGGACATTGTCTGTATTAGGAAACGACGGCACCGCGGAACTTGTGCTTCATGCACCGCGCAAAGATGCACCTTTGACATATGAAGCCGTTCAAGTGTGTTTTGGACGACTGCAGCCGTTTTTGGAATCTATCAGTTACAGTGCTGCTGATTTGAAGCTTGTGGAACTCAATGCTTCGTACACAATCAATGTTGGAAGTGTAGGTGGTGATAAAAAACCATCGATCCATGATTTGAAACGCCGCATTGATGTATTTCAATCCTTTTTAGCACCGTCGCGGAAATTGGAGACACGCAATAACTTTACATTGCGATACAAGACTGTGAGCAATTATTTGCGTGAAACCAATCCTATTTTTGATCATTTATCTCTTTTGACCTATGACAAGGGTAAATCTGAACCACTCAAACCCGAAGAATATATATTGGATTTAAAAACACATTTCGGTATTTCACAAGCATTTGCAGCAACATATTTGGCTGAATGGTCTGCCCGTCAAGCACAACTTCAAGAAGAAGGTAAAGATATTGTGGAAACAGCCAATCCTGGTGCATTTATCGGTGTTCTTTCCGATTATCATCCATCCTATGATTTTATTGTATCCAATGTACAGTCACTACGCGATCTAGCTCGAATACTAACTTGCATGAGCATTTTTGTATCTCACACAACAAGTGAATTGTCTGTTGGCGGGGATGCAGCGGATATGTCTGAGTTTGCAGCCGCAAATGCAGCAGTGGATGCAGCCGGCGTCCAAGATGAAGCGGAGCAAGCCGCAAAAGCCGCTGCAGCGGCTGAAGAAAGTGGTGCAGCGACTGCCGCTGCTGGAGCTGACGAAGATGACTTTGGTGGTATGGGCAATTTAATGACACAGCTGGCTTCATTAGGCGGGCTAGGTGATATGGTTAATATGTCGGAAATCCAGCGAGCTGCAGAAGAAGTTGAAGCAGAAAAAGCCGCCGAAAAAGCTGTTGCTGCTGAAAAAGCAGCCGATGCAGCGGCTGAAGCTGCGAAACCACCAGGTTCAAGTTCCAAAATCAAATATTCAAAAGATGAAATTGATTATATGAGCCGTCTTAAACAACGCAATTTAGCAATGTTTCAATACAAATTACCGCCTGAAAAGAAAAGCCAAACCTATGTCAAATCGTGTCAATCCGCACAAGGTCGTCAACCTAATGTAATGTCACTCCCGCAATACAAACGAGCGCGTGATCTTTACAAAGAGAGTGTTACATGGGTTGAAGGTCCATTGGATGAATCCGATGCAGAAGCTGTTATGGTCGCTTCAAAAGCGGTTGGATCACGTGCTCTTCCAACTGCTCCTGGAAACCCTCGGCGTAAAGACACGGACATTTACGCTCTTGAAAAAAAGGCTTTGGAATTGGGATTTCCATTAAAAGGCAATGAATCAATCAGTCAATCCAAATCAGGTATGAAAACATTCAGTGATGCGCAACGAGCAGACATTCAAGAATTAATGACAGAGCAAGCCAAAAAACCGTTATGGATCGTGTACCGTCTTGGAACAAAGACAGATGAAGGTATAAATACCAACTACTACATGTGCGCCGAATACTGGTGCCTGCATGATAATTTACCTCTACTTCCTACAATTGTCAAAACCAGTGGTAAATGCCCGTTTTGTAATGGACGCCTTATTGCCAATACAGATGCACCTGGACTTGGTGAAACTGTATTAGAACGCAAAGAAAATGGTCTTCACAAATATATTGGATTTATGGGTGAATTGCGTCATCCTGAAGCATATGCGCAACCATGTTGTTTCAAAACTCCAGACAGTGTCTTGCCTCCCCCTGGTGCAAGCAAAGCATATCCTCCGCAACAACTTGAATTACCGGAACAACAAGCAGCACGATCTGAAGCAGGGGCTTCACCGCTAGCCCCTAAACCAAGTACAGGTCCTGATGTAGAAGATGTAGGGGCTGGTGTAGCAGCTGCAGGCGAAGATGAAGAAACCGCCACCAAAACAGCTGCAGTTGGTGGTGATGTGTACCGTGATCGACCCTTCACTGCCAAACGCGACAAAGTCAAGAAAAACGAATGGTTCATTCCTCATCAAAAAATTATTGGACGTACAATTGAAGGCTGGGTTGATATCACACCCAAATTCCGCGGCACGGTCAGTGTCCCGCCGCAAACTGTTAATACACTGCTCCAACAAAATCCCGAATCATTCTTGACTGCAATTCGCGGTGTACAAGCCAAAAGTCAAAACTCCTATCTGACTGTTCCAGGACGCGCATTTGTGCGCTACGGTCTTGGTACAGATTTAAGTACGCCTGGCGACAACTTGTTTTCGCTTATTGCGTTTGCAGAATATGCAACATCGTTCTTGCACGACGAAAACGCAAATGTAACAATTCGTTCAAATCAAGCAGTTATGGAACATATTACATCAGAACATTCATTACAAATGAATCGTATGGTGAATGTATTTGAACAAGCCAATTATGGTACGCTGCTTCATGAATTCTCTGTACCGCAAACAGAACTGGAAGAAAATCAAATTACTGAATTTGAAGTATGGTGGAAAAAAACAGCACACGGATACAATGCTCCTGGTGATCGTGCGTATGCGATCCAAACCTATTTAGCATTCCAGAATTTTATTCAATACATTAAAAATACATCCATGAAAAAAGATTTACGATATTTTACATCATTTTTTACAACACCTAAACTTCTAACATCGTTCGGATTCATTCCCATTGTGATTAATTATTATCGCAAAAACACACCTGCAACAATCATGTGCCCTGAATTTGGTATATCATTTTACCATCAGGATCCCGCACATCGTCCGCCATTGTTATTTATTGTACATGACGTTGAATCAGGCGTGTATGATCCACTGGTTTTGTATGAAGGTGTCAAAGGTGCAGATGGAGCGGAAGAACAACGAATTATGGGGTTGATTCATCCTTCGACACCATCGTTTGCGCGTCTGTCAGCCGATTTGCGCGCGTCGCTTCAAGGATTTATTGACAAGTATTTTTCACCGGCTGGAGCTGGTGGCGGATGTGCACGATCTGGTGAATATACGCATCCATGGATGCCTGTTCGAAACACAGCCAATATCCCACGACTCAGTGAATTGCTTCAAGTCTTGGATTTGAAAGATCCTAGTAAAAAATCACGCGACAAGCATGTGTTGACAGGCGATATTCGTAAAGAAGCGCTGTTCCGCGATCGCAGTAATCGTTTGATTGGTGTTGTTGTACGATGCTTGAACAAAGAAACAAAATACGTCCTTGTGCCGTGTATTGATGACGGATATATAGCACTGGATTTGAAAAATGTCCGAGGTAATTTATACGATCCCCATGCCACATTGAAATTACCGACATTTGAAGACATCTTTTTTGTACTCACTGGAAAACAAGCCAAAGTGGATAATACGCGTCTTGTGGGACATTTTCCAAAATATGACCCAGTGAAATTAATTATGAAATCAGAAACGGGCGAGGGAGGCGCACCCGAATACAAATATGTAGCGGTTGAGCTGGCATGTGGTATTTGGATTCCAGCACAACCAGTGCGCAAAGGAGACGTTGTGAATGACTCGCGATTCAAGGAATTGGAAAAGAAAGCCTCCCTTATTCCAGTGGCACATGAAATGCCATGGGATTTGAATGACGCCGTGGTTGGACCTGATGATCCTGAGGCAGAATCCATTGCATACACGTCCGAAGAAGAATTGGACGAATCGTATCAATTATTCCGATTGGCGTTTTCCGAATGGCTGCGTACAAGCCGCCACGGCGATTTTGTGCGCGAACAAATTGAATTGCTGCGCCGCGCACGGGCTCGATTACCATTGTATGAATTACAGAAACGTCTTGAAGTGTTGATTTCAGCCGTTGTTAATCCATCCAATCCCGCAAAAACATGGTTCACGACTACAGAAGGAAAAGTATCACGTCCGCTGTATCGTCGCAACTGTTTGAAACTCAAGCAAGACGAATGCTCAGGTGGATGTATGTGGGTAACACAGGATGCTGAGGCTGGAGGACGATGTCTGATTCATACTACTGCAACGGAGCGCTACATTCATCCTGTTGATACATTAATTGCGCGATTGGTGGATGAATTACTGCGTACATTCAGTTTAGCTGAGGAAATCTTGGAAGCTCGTGTGCCCCGTTTACAACCATTACAACAAGGCACAATTGAACATGAAGACGGAACAATGATGTTTTCATTGGCTGGTCGCGGCGACGATGATCTCTTTGAACAATTGGGATACACTGGGCGTAAAGCTACAGAATACACACGTGGATTGGTGTACCCTGAGGAAACATCGTTGCCTGGTGAATTTGCAGAAGGTGACATTCCTGGTGACATGCCTGGATCATGGGCAACTGTATTCCGCCATTTGACTCTTGGCGAAGATATTTCACGCAGCCCAGTTCTGAAATTCCAAATTGTGTTTGGCGCACTGGCTGGAATGACATATGACAAATACGAAAAAACAACTGGTCATCCTGTGACAGGAACTGAAAGTGACTGGAATGAATTAGCACAAATACGAAATATTCAAATTCTAATGACTAATATTGATCCATCACTACAATTACTACAACCGTATAAACGCATTGGAAATATGGAATCTACAAAATTTGTCGTATTAGATGCAGACCAAATTCCATTCCAAAATAAATCGACAGGTGCAGCTGTTTTTACATATTCTGAACTACCAACATCAATTCGAGTCTGGCTTGGAACGCAAGGCATTGGTGATGGTGCAGGTGTAGCGCCTGAAGCGGTTCCTGCTCCAGCACCTCGTAAAGCGGCTGTAACTGCAGCCGGTCCAGCTGCTGTAGCACCGAAAAAGACACGTGGAAAAACAACCTATCCAACTGGACGAACTGCTACAAATGGAGATTGTTTCTTTAGCGCAATTTTCCGAGCGGCTAAAGAACGTGGTAAGCCTGTTTTGGATACAGTTGCAAAATGTTTGGGAATCACTGTAGCAACAGAACCTAAATTCATTCAAGCATTCCGTAAGAAAATAGGTGATCATATTGCGACTGGACATTTACCCACAGGTGAAGGTCGTGAAGGCAGGCTGAATACATACGATGTATTTGTAGAAATGGTGGCTGATCCAGTACAATACAAAGCCCGTATTACATCCTATCCTGAATGGTTTGGAAAGACGTTTGGTGCAAACGGTGAACATTTGGGAACACGCGAAGAATTTGCAAAACGCTTGGCTGAACAAATACGCACCGCAGGTAATTGGGTGAGTGAAATTGAAGTAACAATCGCCAAGGAACTGTTGGAAGCATGTAACGTTGTTATCCGAATTGTAAATAGTAATAAAATCAAAGATATTGGCGATTTACAAACCGAAATGGATGGTAAACAAGTCCTGAATTTATGGAATCAAGGTGAAAGCCATTATGTATATTTTACAATGAAAGAAAAAGGTGCAGATGAAGCCGGCGAGGAATAATAGGGCTAGGCGGGCTAAAACTCATAATCATAGAATAAAGTAAAATGTCTGAATCAGACACATGCGCGGTTTGTTTTGAAACATTCAACAAATCAACCCGAGCAAAAACAAGTTGTCCTGGATGTTCTGTTTCCATATGTCGCACATGTTTACAAACCTACGTGCTAGGCGATATTCGCGATTCGCCGCCGTGTGTGAATCCTGAATGCAGTCATGGATGGGATCGTGATTTCCTAGATTCACAATTCACACGTACATTTCGACTTCAAACATACAAAGAACATCGTGAAACTGTGTTGCGCGATCGCGAACGTTCTCGACTTCCTGAAACACAAGAAGATGCAGCAGCGTACCGCCAAGCGAAAGAGATTTTTGATGTTGAATTCCAAAAAGCAAATGAAATTCAAAAACAGATTGCAGAATTGGAACAACAATTATATAGAATCTCTAATCGAAATGCCCAAGCCCGTGCAGTTATTGAAAGTTACGGACGATCGCGAATACAGACTGGAGCTGCTGCTACTGCAAAACAGGAATCGGAACCAAAACGCCAATTTATACGTGCATGCCCTGCTCCAGATTGCAAAGGATTCTTAAGCACAGCATGGAAATGTGGATTGTGTGAAAAATGGACATGTCATGAATGCCACGATTTGATTGGAACGTCCAAGGATTCAGAACATACCTGTGATCCAGACAAGGTTGCATCAGCTCGTTTAATTGAGCAGGAATCACGCCCGTGTCCAAAATGCGGCGCACGCATTTGTAAGATTGATGGATGCAATCAAATGTGGTGCACTGCATGTAATACCGGATTTGATTGGCGGACAGGTACGCTGGCTAAGGGTCCCATTCACAATCCACATTTTTTCCAATGGCTGCAGCGTAATCCAGGAGCTGGTGCGGCAGGAGGAGCGGCGCTAGGAGGTGCAGGAGGACCAGCAAATATGATTGTCAATTGCGACCAAGACTTGGATCGCCGTGTAACAGAGATTTTAAATCCATACAGACATTATGGTTACGGATACGGTGCATATAGAACACGCAGTCAAGATCCTGAACCTCCAACATCTGATACTAAATATTTAGCAGAGGCGTGGCGAATGATGCGTGAGTATGGCGATCCAGCCTACGGTCCTCAGGGTGTTTTGCGCGAAACCCAGGAACAATATCGGCGATTGCGTGTGCGTTACTTGACAGGTGATTTGAGTGAAGATGAGTGGAGTACAGCTCTGCAACGAATTGAAAAGGATGAATTACATGCAGAGGCTGTTCAACAGGTCCGTGATCTTTACTCAAACGCCGCGCGCGATTTGATTCGTGGTGTGCTCACACCAGGTGCAGATCGTGCTGCGATTGCAGATCAAGTCCGACAATTGGTTGAGTATGTGAATGAATCCTTTGCCAATATTTCCAAACGATTTGGACGAAAAGCACATGTCTTGGAAATCCGTGCGCGGCTCTGAGCCAAACGGATGTCCTGCATATCCAATCAATTTAGACTAAATTCCAATAAAATTCAATGAACTTTATTGGAATTCCTGGATCTGCAAACTATTTAAACATCGCATTTTAAGCAAATTCATTTATATTCATTGGATTTTATTCGAATTCATTGGATTTTATTGGATTTGGAAAATTCCCATTTCTGGAAATGATCCCAAAAAATGAAAAAAGTCCCCAAAAAAAGTTTGTCCAACTCGGACTTTCATGAGGACAGAGGTTTGGCGAAAATTGCGATTTTTTTTGAAATTTTCAGGACAACCCCGTCCAGGAAAGGGACTATTCCAAACAAAGGGGGAATAATTTTGATAATTTGGGGGTTGAAAATTTCATCAAGAGGGGTCATGGGAAAGGGGGTGATATTTTGGACCATCCTTGCACATCCCTGGAACATCCTGAAAAAATGAAAAAATCGCCAAAAAAAAGTTTGTCCAACTCGGACTTTCATGAGGCCTCACTTCCGCCGAAAATTGCGAAATTTTTTGAGAATTTCGGGGATGGCTGGATGGATCCCTGAAGGCTCAGGCGGAGCCCTAACTTATTTCTCACAATCATGAAGATGATCAGCAGACGTGGCTGCAGTACCTGCTGCGATAGCCGCTCTGCGGGCTGCAAACATGGCTTGGACTTCATCATCCATTCGGTTGAGCATAATGACACGAAATGAAGGATTGTTAGGATGAAGAACCACAAGCGCCATTTCGCTGACCTTTGCATCATACAGCTCCTCAAGAACACATCGGTAAATATTCAGCTGAAGACTGTAATGCCAGTAATTCGTGTCAGGCAAGTGTTGGAGCGGCGGCTTGCCGCTCTGGTACGGATTCTCGTACCGCATCTCCTTTGCACGTTTCCAATCATAAATTGCAAGCGTGCCATCAGGCTTTTTGTACACCATATCAATGGATCCAGCCAACTTAATATCTTCCTTGAATACCAGCCATTCTGTGCGAAATGGAACAAAACCATGTTTCAGGCGATGTTTCCGTTCGTACGCCATAAAGTAATCCCATTCAGGACCAGGATTGGCTTCCCATTGATCGCCTGCAAGGTTACCAACTGGTTCGGCGTTGTTATAATGTTCAATATCCAAGTGCATCCGTGTTCCCGCTTCAGAGGCTTCTTTACCGCTGTCGTTCCATTGTTTCTTAATGGCTTCGGCGTTCATTCCAAAATATTTACTTTTGGACCAATTTCGTGACGCCATCATTTTCGCAATGACTGCGTCAGGATCAAATGCTTCAAAGAAGCCGTGAATGAATTGTGTCGTACTGATCCAGCCTTCGCGACTGCCATCAATAGAGTACGTGTGTGTTTCTTCATTGAATGAGATTCGTTCGTCGCGGGGGTGGGCGTTCGTTACCGCGAGTCGTTGCCATGCAAGGGCGCCATCCGTAATTGATAAGGGCATGATGAATAATTGTTTGATGTATAGAGACGGCGTGAAAGAATCATGTCATTTTTATCGTCTGTGACGAGTTGCGCGCCGGTGGCGACGTCGCCTTGATTTGTTTAGCGGAGCCGCACAACCTGCACCACCGCATGCGGGCGCTGGTGCAATTGGTGCAGTAGGCAGAGTCAAAAGATTATTCGGAATTCCAGCTCTTCGCATAGCATTGGTTTGTTCATTCAACGAACCTTCAACACCGGACAAATACGAACCAATATGGGATTGTATTCCACTTGGAAGTGTTGATATACGACTCGTTTCATTGTCAAGTGCGGTTTTGAATCCACGAATATTCTTTGCACGACCGACTGTTTTTTCATGTTCGTACCAAGGTTTATCTTGAGGTTCTAATGGATTGAATGGCGTACGATTCAATTTATCTTTTTCTTTTGTACTTGCACCTGCGTTTAATAAGAGGCGTATTGTTTCTGCATTCCCCATTCCATGCGCTGCTTTGTGAAGTGGTGTTTCACCATAATAATCTTTCGCATTAACATCCGCACCTTTTGTCAACAAATAGCGAATTATTTCATTACGCCCTCCAAAAGCCGCCAAATGAAGAAATGTTTCATTTCCTAAAACTCGTGTATTAATATCACCACCTTCCACTTCAATGAAATCTTTCAAGCTATCTATTTTTCCTGTACGCGATATGTCAAATTCTACTTGACTAATTTTATTCAATATGCGTCTATGTTTTATTCTTTCTTCCATTTCTACTTTTTACGGAGAAATAAAATAACTAAAGTTTATTATCGTCTACGATGACAACGGGTGTTGCGGTTGCGGCGGTGAGCGCGACGACGCGTTGATCGTCGATGCTAACTTGGGTATTTACAGGAGCAACTATCCTCATATTTCCATGGTTTGGAAATGTTCTGCCAGCTTATTTACCATTGTAAGAATTCTGGTACAATTTGAATTTCATTCATATCAGCAGGAAAGCGTATGCCAATGGTGGCAATGATACGCGAAACGCTTCTCCCATTTTTATATAATAAGCTTTAGAAATTTAAAAACATTAAGTAGAGGTAATAGAAACTAACAAAATGTCTGATGACGTAAAACAAGTGACTGTAGCGCTTACGCACCCTGATGAATTGAATCCCCGGCGACGCAGACGCACTCGTAAGTTCAAAGATGACGTGGAATCGCAGGAGGGCGGTGCAGCTCCAGTTGGCGCGGTTGACGTTCAAGGGAACAATCCGGGACTAAACCAACCCACAGTTACTATACAAAAGGAACCTGCAGTTCAAATTACTACTGTATCTGCGACACCAGGTGCCGTTTCTGTGTCCAGTACTACTCCAGTACAACCAACACCATCATTAGCTACGGCGACGATGGTTGGCGGCAGCGCAGCAGCCCCAGCAGTACAGCCCGGAACAGTCCATATACGGGAGAAAAAAAATACGCACGCACCAGGAGCGGCTCCGGGAGTCCAAGCCGGTAGCGAATTGAACGCACCAAACGCACCCAAAATTATTCCGCACAAAAAGCGAATCACAAATGCACCCGTTGCGCAAACTCTGAAAAAACCGAAATTCATTGTTTCTGCACCGGCTGCAGCTGCGTCCGTTCCTGCGCTCATGCCCGCACATTTGGTCACGAAAATGCCCCCATTACCCGCCCCCAAAAACGACAAAGTTTCAGGGGGGGTGGGTGAAGAAGGAACGAATTTAAAATCGCTGGTCGGCGGCAGTGCAACACAGGGGCTTAAACGCCGACGCAGATTTACAGAGCGTCGTATAAAAATAGAGGTAAAGCCTACTGTAAAAACACGAAGGTCGCGAAAAGTACTTAAAGAGCGTATAGACGCCATGCCTATACAGGCTGTACGACGGCTTCTTATAAAGAAAGGTATACTGAAACCTAAGGCTACAGTACCTCCAGAACCTATGATGCGATCCATGTTGCATGATTACTATTTATTGAAGCAAAGTGAGTAGGGACGTCAATCAGGTTTGAATGTGATATAGACATTACAAAATACCAAGTGAAACTTGCTATTTTATACTATTATAAACATTTGCTTAACGCTCATAAGGATACGTTTCAAAGAGTGGTGTAGGCATGTTCCACTCATATCCTGTAATATCAACTCTAGGTAATATCATTTTGATAAAATCTCTAATATCTACTTCTAACTTGATGTTTCTATTAGTGCCATGACGTACTAGAACAGGTGTGTTTAATTCTTCTTCTACTTCACTTTCGTGATCGTCCTCGCCATCATCTTCAAGTACTGTAATAACATGTCCATCCTCTAATTTCTTATTCACTTGTTTTATCAGCATGTTAATCACTTTGTTACTCGGAGTTTGATCCTTCATTAGAAGATTTAGGATTGAATTCGTTACAATGTAATACTTATGTGGCTTCATCATGAATTGATGCCATGCTAAATCGGTCAAGAGCGACTCATCTGTGATCCTAGTTTTTTCAGGGAAATTATATGCATTTTCTATTGTCTTAATGGACAACAATATTTTCAATCCTCTAATTGCGGATACAGATAACTCTTTGGTTGATATAGACCTATTAAATCTACTTCTGATCTGGGGACCCCCGGCATTACCTGTGTCTAGTTCTCTTTTGACTTTGTCTTCTAAAAAATCAAGATCAACATTATTGTAGTAGTGTAGTACTTTATCAAACGTTTTTTTTGATACACTTGCCCATAATTCTTGATACGACATCATTCCTCTATCGAGCCGACGCCTAGTTCTTCTAACCTTCCGCTTGAGATCAACTAAATGGCGCGTGTGTGTCATATTCAAGTGTAGATATTTTTTTGTGGTAAGACCGGAATATCAACTGCACGCTTTTAATGTTTGTCTAGGTAAAACTCGGTGCGGTATTTTTGTAAAATTATTCAATCCGATATTGAATGAAGACAAGATGCCGGAGTGGTTAACGGGTGACCTTGCTATTTATAAAAGGAAAGCAACACAGGTCATGGGCTCTGCCCGCCAAGGTTCGATTCCTTGTCTTGTCGATTTCACCACGATCTGTCAGTCGTTGGTTATGATCTATGTTTCATATATCATACTCCACTACTACTTCAAATTTACCCTCACCATCTAAACTGATACCGTATACATAATGGTAAGAGCGATTCTATCGTCTTTCACTTCTCAGCGCCGCACCAAAATGCCACCCAAATCTACGAAAGCCACCAAGACTACTAAAGCCAAAAAGACAACAGTGCCAAATGTTGGAAGTACAGAAGCGATGGGCGGTGTAGGCGGTCCACCCACCACAGCCTCTCTTGGCTCGGCTATGGAACAACTGTACTTCAAACATTATGATGCGAATGTCGCTAAATTCGGGTCAAAAACTGCAATTCTGCTCCAGGTTGGTAAATTCTTTGAAATCTACGATTATGTTCATGTTGCCACAGGTGTTTCGCGTACAAATGTTCAGACACTGGCTGAACTGTGCGGCTGCTCGGTCGATCCAAAACCCAACAGCGATCCCGCGTATCATCGTTTGTTTTGGGGATTCCCAATTATCTCCTTGTCCAAGTACGAACGTATTCTTGTGAATGCAGGATACACGGTTGTCGTTGTTGTCCAAACAAAAGATGCAACGGGCGATGTGACAGAACGTGTGTTGGATCATATCAGCAGTCCCGGAACATACATGGAAGGCAGTTTACCTGTGCGCCGCGAAGAACAATGTATGTTGGGCGTGTACATAGAGCCGTACACAGACAGTTCCACGCGCCAGCAGCATTGGACAGTTGCATCGACCGCATTTGATGTTATGACAGGTAAAGCCGTGAGTACAGAAACGGATCTTGTTCTTGTGGATGGAAAACCAGTGTATGATACAATTCAGCCATTTTGGTCCATGTATCCGCCAGCGGAAGTTGTGGTGTATTGGGTGTCGTCGGGTGTACCGATGCCAGCGAAATCTGAAATTGAATCCCTGTTTTCAGGTCAGCGTCCAATGATTCATATTGTCCCGCTAGATTCCAAACATGAATCAGTCGCAGCCACAGATCGTATTCGCTTAGCGTTTTTGGAATCGGTATTCAAACATGACAGTGCACTTCACATTGCCGAAGTGTTGGGTGTAACAATGTATCATTTTGCCCGCCGGTCCCTGTTTCATCTGCTCCAATTTATTAAAGATCACAATCCATCGTATTTGACAAATCTGCATTCACACACAATGTGGACAGATGACGAACGTGTTCTTCTGGGCAACGCTGCACTGGAACAACTCGCAATGATTCCCTCTCATGTAGATCGCACACATGAATCTTTGTTGTATTGGCTGCAACATGCACAAACACCCATGGGGCGTCGCACAATTCGCGAACGGTGTCTGACACCCATTGCGGATATTGTAGAACTTGAAGCTCGCCAAGAACGAATTGAGTGGCTACAAGGCTGGTCAGCCGCAACGGAAGCCGACACACATTTCCGCGGAATGTATGATCTGGCTCGGCTTTATCGCCGCTTCCAACTTGGAAATGGAACCACCGACGATCTTTTGCAACTTATGACAACATATACGAAAACGGCTGCACTTATCGAACTTACTAAGGACACAATGTTTGATACACAAGAATGCTTGGAACATATTGAGTCGCTATTAAAGCAATTTGATGAATCCCGAATTCGCACAAGCAAGTCGCAGACGGATGGAGCCGTTGTTGTTGGATCTGTACATCCATGGCGGCGTGGAATTTTTGCAGATTTGGATGCAAAAGAAGATGAATGGGTTGCGCTCGAAAAATCGGCTATGGATTTCAAAGCCAAACTGGAAGGTTGTATTAGCGACGGAGAATGTATTACATGGACTCTCAAGGATGAAGCTCCATTCACATTCAGTGCAACGGCTCGTCGCGGAAATGCCATGGCAGCTGTCATGAAAAAACGCGACAAGGTGGATATTCGTGTTGTAACACGCGGATCAACAGGAACACAGGCTGTGATCGAATGTGCTTTTTTGGATGAAGCCAATGCAGCCGCGATTCGGATTCGGAATGAATGGCGAGCTGCTGTTCAGGAACGTTGGTGCAGTTGGTGGTCAACCTGGATGAATGCTTCTCTTGCATCCGGTGTTTTGGAACAAATGATTCAATGGATCGGTGATTTTGATGCAGAACTGACATTTGCACGTCTAGCTAAAGAATACGGATATTGCCGTCCGCGATACATTGAATCTGTGGAAGGTGCAGCAGCTGGACTTCATATTCGTGCATTGCGGCATCCCATTATTGAACGCGTGCGGACATCGTCGCCCTATGTGGCTCATTCTGTTGCGCTCGGAGCTTTGGCTGGATCGGTTGGTGACGAATCTGTTGCACGCAGTTACAATGGAATTCTGTTGTACGGTGTGAATGCGGCTGGTAAATCCAGTCTAGGCAAAGCCATTGGATTGGCTGTACTTATGGCACAGTGTGGGATTCCTGTACCAGCTTCTGCAATGACGATTATTCCATATACTGGTTTGTATACTCGCATTCTAGGAAATGATAATCTATGGGCAGGGATGTCAAGTTTTGTTGTGGAAATGACGGAATTTCGTAGCATTTTACGCAACGCCAACAATCGCACACTCGTACTTGGAGACGAGTTGTGTGCAGGAACAGAAACAGCCTCTGCAACAGCCATTGTAGCTGCTGGAATTCAAACATTGATGCGCCGCAATGTCCAGTTTTTGTTTGCTACTCATTTACATGAATTGGCTGAAATTCCTGAACTCGCGTCAGCCACCGCCACCTCAGCGTCGCAGTGCGCGTTTTATCATTTGAGTGTGCGATCAGATACAGCCACACGGCGACTTGTATATGATCGGATTCTGAAACCTGGGTGCGGATCACCCATGTACGGATTAGAAGTGTGCCGCGGTCTAGATATGGATTCTGAATTTCTAACATCTGCATTCACAATTCGGAAACGAATGTTTGATGCGGAGGGTGCACGGCTGAGTCGATACAACGCCGGGGTTGTGGTTGATAAATGCGCAGTGTGTGGAAGCGCGGATGCCCTGGAAACACATCATATTGTCCCACAAGCAGCCGCGGCTGCAGATGGATCAATTAAACCAGGACTTCATAAAAATACGGCTTCCAATTTGGTCCCTTTATGCGACACTTGTCATAAAGGACATCATGATGGATTGTTGGAAATTCAGGGATGGATTGATACGTCTTCTGGTCGTAAATTAAACTATGTAATGAAAGCTTAACAACGGTTATGATGAGTCTTTAGAATAAAATAGTAATCATAAATAGAGGGTTAGTATGTCTTTATTACAACGCATTCAAAGTTTAGCTGTCAAAGTTGTGTTTATTTGTCCCGATAATTCACCAAAATATACTGGGCGAAAATTTACAATGTTATGGATGCTTCAGCATATTGGATTTTCAAATATTGAACATTTCAAATCCGATGATATTCCATATCCACGATGTCTAGTTAAAGCAACTATAGATATACTAAAAAAATATATTGATGAACCTGTAATTATTCTTGAAGATGATGTTGCATATACAGGAAACTCTTTATTTGAAATTCCTGATGATGCGGATGCATTTTATTTAGGTTTATCGGAATGTGCAGCTCATCATACAAATGATCATTTTGGTGGCACAAGTCAATTTACATATGTTTCCAGACAAACGGTACGTGTACAAAATATGTTGTCTGCTCATGCTATATTTTATAAATCAAGACGATATAAAGAAGCTGTAATTGAACGTATGGAACGGGCTTTCGCATTAAATTTAACAAATGATGTTTCTTTGGCTCGTTTACAGCCTGCATATAATGTCTATGCAGGCACTGTGCCAATGTTTTATCAATCCCGTGCATTTAATGTAAATCATTTCTTGTATGACGTTGAAGATCAAACAAATATAGAAATTTACATAAAAGAAGACAATTCATGTATCCCAATACGGCGGTATGGCGGACCTACGCAATGTGTAAAATATAAACATGAATTGAATTGCTAGATAAATTGAAAAATTTTTATTTTTTAATTTATTTGTGGTGTTGTGTTTGATGTGTTGTGTTAGCAGATTGATGAATGGTTGGTTTTTACGCAGCGTCGTCATATACTACAAGTGTGGGATTGCGCGGTTGAGTTGCTGGAACTTGTGCGCAAGCTTTTTGACGTGCATACTCTGCACGGTCTGCTGCAGTGGGGAAATTGGAGTATACGGTGACGCCTCCCAGCACAGATGATGAGACAACGGCGATAGAGAACTTGACAGACGGCATACCCAGCACGCGGCGAACAACAGGCTTGGAGTGGATCTCGTCCTCCGTGCCCTTGAGTTCAATGTGAACATTCTCATCTGGCAGAGTGTCATAGTCGTGAATGAACTCAGCCGTCGTCATCTTGAGTGTCTCTAGCAGATCGTAGCGCGTGCGGTACTTTGCCATACGCTCCTTCTGACGCGGTGTGTGCGTACTGTCAGGCTCCAGCCACTTGAGACGATGTTCAATCACATCCTGGGGCGCTGCGTGGTGGTAATCAAAGGACTGGTAACCATAGTTAGGGCAGAGGAAGCCAGCCGTTAGACTAATATCGACCTTGGCGATGAAGTCGTACATGTCAGTGTCGCTAAAGACTAGGTTGAGCTTCTTGGTCTGACCGTTGATAGTAGCAGTGTATGTCAGAACGTTCAGCCGGATCTTGGAGCCAGTCGTGAAGATGCGATCGCCTGTCTCTGTGCGCTCACAGTTGTAGTCGCTATCTGTACACGCGTAGTTGTAACCTACAGGATTGACCAGCTCGTAGAAACGCCGCGTGACCATCGTTCTGAATGCAACCGCATGCTGGCGCTCAGAGTTGTACTTGTTCCAAGCCTTACGATCCGACCCTCCAGTGAAGACTTGAGGAATAATACCACCGTATACATAGAAATCAATGTCTGAGCTGGGACAAAGCGGCTTATCAAGTCCATTCATGGCTAGAATGTGGTTGACCATAAATCCACCGCCAATGACCATGGATGTGTCGCGCATCATATTGACCACACGGTCCATATCCAGCCCAAACAGAGCAAAGTTGGCGCGTAGACGCTCCTGCTTCGAGATCGTGCCCGAATATGAGAAGGGTTCGTATGCATCGTCTTCGTAATTGTAACCACAACAGTAGCTATGACCACAGAAACGATGGTCGCCGCCACAGTTGTTACGCAAATAGTGATCACATTCATCGTAGTCTGCATCAGAAGATGTACTATCCTTGGGTACCGACACCGACGCAACCATTGGATTAGGAAGGGGGGATGCAGGTGCAGCATCTGCAGCAGGCGCAGGCGTAGGAAGATCAGAGTCTGTCATCTTGACAGATGCCATATTCTTCAGAATGGAAGCAGCAAGAGAAGCAGAGGAAGACATTTTGGTTGGAAATCGCAAAGAAAAGAAGCTTGAAAAGAGAATCAGAAATCTCAGGGACAGTTAATTTTAAACCCGTGATGGAAGCGTTCAATTTTTTCACAACCGTGTTTACTTTTTTGTTAAAAATTCTTTCCATTTTTATCCGCATGTGAAAAATAGAAAGAATTTGTTGTATAACATTATTTATTCAAAATTATCACCCTTGTCGCCTTTGTCGCCTTTGTCTCCTTTGTCACCCTTATCACCCTTATCTCCTTTGTCACCCTTGTCGCCTTTATCTCCTTTATCGCCCTTATCGCCTTTGTCGCCTTTATCACCCTTATCACCTTTGTCACCCTTATCACCTTTTTCGCCAGGATCGCCTTTAGGACCCGGTACACCACTGCCGCCCATGCGTAGCAATGTTTCCATTTTGTTTTCCAGTTCTGCAATCCGGTTTGTTAAACGTGTAATTTTATCATGTAGCGGATTACCAGATTGCGAGTTCACACCACGGTTAAATAAAATGGAAGTCATTGTTTCTAAACAATCACTTGAATTCCTATGCATCTGTTTAAACGCAAGTCTGTTAAAATTGATAAAAGAAAGTTCTGAATTCCTGCCCGGGTAGTAGAAAGCAGAAATGATTATTCCAGTTCGTTGTATGAATTGCGGCAAACTCCTGGCTGATAAATGGGATTATTACCAAAAGAGCCTACGTGAAATGAAAGAACGTAAGGGACTTTCATATGCGGAACCTGTAACGTTTGATGGAAAGCTTGAACGGACACCAGATGGTAATATTATCCTTCCACCTGAAGGACAAATGTTTCAACATCTGCATCTGACCCGTTATTGCTGTCGCAAGACATTGCTTACACATGTGGATCTGATTGAAAAAATCTAATAAATATACAGATATAGCAAATATGGAACAAAATAATCTTGTTTTTTGGCTGGTATTTTTACTAGCAGCTGTCATGATATGCTACTTTGTATTACCAAATATGGCACCTCCAGTCATTATTGGTGCCGGTATTGTGTTACTCGCAATTACAGCATATAAACATTGGTCAACATTTGGACGGATGGAATACGAAACTGCAACATGGCAATATAATCTCCGGCAATACGGCGGCTATGTGATGATGGGTATGGTTCTGTTGGGCGCATACGGATTTTACGCAATGAATGACACATCCGGCACAGGCGGATCGCTCCTATCCCCAAGTTCTAATCAATCTGTACTTCCAACATCAATGGTAGGCGGTGGATTCGGCACCGTGATGAAGACCGCAAGTTCCCGGATTACAGAACTGATGCGTCGTGGTCGTATCACTCTAAACAGCTAAAGCAGTAACATAACAGTATATAATTCCTATACTATATCAGGGAAGGTAGAGTATGACAACCATATCTGAGATTCAACACAAGCTAAAACAATTCAATCATTTTGCACAAGCAGCTCCAAATCCAAAGGCTTACCAAAAAAAATGGAAAGAATTATTCAATATGAATCTAAGTTCACAGTCTGCACATAGTTTCGCAACCTATTATAGGGACATGCGTTCAAATACTCGTAAGAATCGCCGTGATCGTGCTTCACGTAAACAACGTGGTGGTGCTGCTACAGGCGCACCTCTTGATTATTCCATAGCTCCAGGATTAAATATCCAAGCATACGGACGATTCCCGGTTGAAGCGGGAACAGATCCAGCCAGTGTGCGCAATTTGGATGTTTATTTCCGTGATTCGCTAACTGCAGATTGCGGTGTCAAAGACAGCGCACTTCATGTTCCAACCAATATGGGAAGTAACCAAGTAGGTGGACGCCGTCGTCGCCGTACACTGCGCCGCCGTGGTCGCAACAGCCGCAGCCGTAAATTCAGTCAACGGGGCGGGGATTTACTGGAATCAATAACAGCCCGTGTACCGTTTGTTCACAATTCATCAGTTGCACCCAACTTGCTGCAATCTGCACAAAATGCATATACGGGTGGTACACAAGCCGTTCCTGCACCTGCAGACCCTGCAGTACATACATGGGAACCCCGTACGCATGGAGTCGCCGGAATGATCAATCCCGGCATAGTAGCCTACGTACCCAATGATGTAGGCACGCTTGCCAATCCTGCACCATGGATGACATCCAATTAATTTGTTTGAAATATAGATTTGCATATTGTTTTCATAATGCTTGTACAATGGATTTGTAATCCACTCTACAACACGACTTAGGAGCCCGTCCCCAGGGGTAAATTTATAGTTTTGGAATATAATGCTTCAAACAGAGAGGAAACACATGGCGTCTACAGCGGATGTTGCCCCGGCAATACTTCAAACATATTTTCGGAATTATTCTGGTACACGTTTCTTAAGTAAACATCATATTGAATCATATGATTCATTTATTTTTGATATTATGCCAAACCAAGTATTTTCTCAAAACCCGATTACGATATTGAAAGAACCAATTCGTGATCAACCTGGTAAATATGTATTCAAGACTGAAATTTTTATTGGAAGCAAAGTTGTACGCCCTGAAGAAATTGGAATTAAAATCACACCGCCTATACTGGAACTCGACGGCGGTCGTACAGTCCGGCGTATGTTTCCGAACGATGCACGACTCCGAAATGGAACATATTCAGCCACACTTGTTGTAGATGTAGATATTCATGTCACAATTACACAACCGGTTGCACCCTTCGCCCAAGAAACAAAAGTTCTGAAATACGAAAATATGCCCCTGTTTACAATTCCCATTTTACTTGGATCCAAACTTTGTGCAACACATGAAGCAGATGCGAAATTAATGTTTGAAATGGGAGAATGTCGCAACGATCCTGGTGGTTATTTTATTATTAATGGGTCGGAAAAGGTACTTGTGAGTCGTTTAGAACAAGCCAATAACTCAGTTGTTATTACATTGCGTCCTCCGCATGATTTGAAATTACGAACACATGCATCAGTCGCATGCCAACACCCAAAGACCAAACAAACGCGTACAATCAAAATAGTGCGTCTTCGAAATGACAGTACTGGTAAAATAACAGAACGCACAACATTGGATGGTGCAATTCGTGTCAGTATTCCTTCTGTGAAAAATATGGTGCCGTTATTTGTGCTGTTCCGCGCGCTCGGTGTTGAAAGTGACGAACAAATTGTTCGTATGATTCTTCCCGATGCAAATTCACCGATGACAGTTGCTATGGAAGAAACACTTCTTGCATCCATTTACGATGCACGTCCTGTTACAACACAAGCACAAGCCATTGAATTAATACGTATATTAACAAACGGATTTATTCCAGAAGCAGTGTTGGAAATATTGAACGAATCGCTCTTTATGCATGTCCCTAATCAACCGCTAGCTCGTGCAAAATATCTAGCCGAATTGGTTTACAAGATGATTCGTGTTGAAATGCGTCTTGAACCTCAAACAAATCGTGATGATATTCGGAATCAGCGTTTGCTAACAACGGGTTCGTTGCTCGGCGATTTATTTATTAACAGTTTTGGAGTTTGGCGCGATGCAATTATTAAGAAGGTAGATGAAACATACAATTACAACAAAAGTATGTATGGCGGTAATTTGGTGAATCCACCTGCAGATACATTAGTCGATCCTTCAGAAGGCGATAAATTCTTAATTATATTCAACCCATCCAATATTAAAAATGTGCTGAGTGGTGCAACAATGACAGAGACGTTAATGCGTGGATTCCGTGGAAAATGGGGAACGGATCCATCCAATATGCGCGAAGGCGTGATTCAACCCCTGGCTCGCCTTAGTTATTTAGATACAATCTCACACACACGTCGTGTTGTCACTGAATTTGACACATCAATGAAACTCACTGGACCGCGGCATTTGAATCCGAGTCAAATTGGTTATTTCTGTACCAGTGAAACACCTCAGGGCGCACACATTGGTGTGACGAAAAACATGAGTATTTTAACGGGTATTAGTGTGCCCGTGGATATTGATCCTATTTTGGTGTGGTTACAAACACGTGGTGAAGTCATTCCTGTTGCTTCCGCCGATCAATACATTGCAGTGAATGCAACAACCGTTCAAATCAATGGCGGAACCATTGGATACTGTATTGACCCAGTGAAACTATTGAATGTATTGAAGCTGATGAAATGGACAGCATGTTTGCCGCCCACATGTTCCATTTCCTTCAACACACCCGAAAATGTCATTCGACTGTATTTTGATGAAGGTCGTCCCATTCGTCCATTGTGGCATTTATATGATTCTAAACCTCCAACACTTCCATCCAGCCTCCCAACTTGGAATCAATTGGTGTGTGGAACATTGAACGTGGACGCAAGCATCCCATCTTCCAAATTTATTGATCCACTTGCCGCTGATCCACAAGCTTCGCTGCGCTCCTATTTGGAATTTTTCCATGCAAATATGGAAAAAGTGGGATTAATTGAATATGTGGATTCCTTTGAAGGCAATGAAGCATATGTCAGTTGGTGGGGCGGGGCTGATATGGAAGGAAAAGGATACACGCACGCCGAAATTCATCCATGTTCGCTTATGGGAGTCGTTGCAAATATGATTCCATTTGCAAATCACAACCAGAGTCCGCGTAACCAACTCAGCTGCTCGCAATCCAAACAGGGAATTGGTCATTATGCAACTAACTTTGAAAACCGCTTTGATACATACGGAAGTATGTTGTGCTACGGTGAAGGTGCAATGGCGCGTACAATTGTCCACGAAGCCCTGGGCGACGGCGGCATGTCATACGGTACAAATATCATTTTTGCATTTGCTTGTTTTGATGGGTACAACCAGGACGACGGTATTTTATTCAATCGCACAAGTATTGAGCGCGGACTCTTTCGTTCTTTGGCGTTCCGTTCCTATTCGACACAGGAAGAGGAAGATCCAATCACCAAAGCCAATTATATTGTTGCCAATCCCAGCCAAGTATCTGCCTGGACAGATCTGAAAATGGGGGCTGATTATTCGCAACTGGATGAAAATGGAATTATTCGTGAAAAAGCCGTCATTCATGACAAGACTGTGTTGGTTGCACGGTATTTGAAAGATCCTGAAACCGGTATGCTTCGTGATGCATCGTTGATGCCCACAGTGTTTACAAAAGGGCGTGTTGACAAAGTTGCAGTCATTCATCAAAATGACGGGCGCCGAATTGTACATGTCCGTGTCTTGGAAGAACGTATTCCAGAACTCGGCGACAAGTTTTCGACACGCCACGGTCAAAAAGGCACAATGGGCATGATGTTGGATGCACAGGATATGCCACGAACCGCCGATGGTATGGTACCGGATGTTGTTGTTAATCCTCACTGTATTCCCAGCCGCATGACAATTGCGCAGCTTTTGGAACAAACATTTGGGAAACTGGGAGCCATTGTGGGTGCAAAGATGAATGCAACATCATTCATGAACAATGCGTCTTCATTCAGTCTTATTTCCAACGCATTGGAAGAATTGGGATTCAATTCACAAGGCGAAGAAATTCTGTACAGCGGTATTACAGGCAAGATGTTTACATCCTCGGTGTTTATTGGACCCTTGTATTTCATGCGTCTCAAACACTTGACAGCCGATAAGGTCAACTCACGTTCAGCGGGTCGTAAAGAAATGCGCACACATCAACCGACGGGAGGTCGTGGTAATGAAGGTGGTATGCGCATGGGTGAAATGGAACGCGATTCTGTGATTACTCACGGTATGGCTGAATTCCTCAAAGAATCATATATGAAACGTTCAGATGGCACAACAATGTGGATCTGTAATGGATGTGGTCAAATTCCAATTTTCAATGAAGATATTCAGCTCTTTGTATGTCCAACATGTGATGGTCCACTGGAATTTCAAGGAAACACAGAACAAACACTCAGCTTGGTCGTACCGATTCACAAGTCGCGCACAACCTTCAGCCGTGTCGAATTGCCATATGCACTGAAATTAATGGATCAAGAATTACAGACATATGCATCTATGGGGCTGCGTTTTGTCACGGAGAAATATGCCCGCCGATTCCGTGATCCTGCGATTGAAACTGTCAAAGAGGAAACGGAAGAAAAGAAGGAAGAACCAGGATTGTTTGGAGGATTATTGAGTGGATTGGCTGGAGCAGGTGCTGGAGCTGCTGCAACCGCCACACCCACGCCTTCGAAAAATCTCCAAGATGTTGTGGAAACATTATCAAAACAAATTAATGAATTAAACGAACGTTTAACAGTAGCGCGCCTACCTACAGAACAATTGTCGTCTTCTGCATCTGCATCTGTCTCAGCATCTGCAGCAGCTGCAGCAGCTGCAGCAGTAGATGAAACTACACCAGTCGCTGCATTAAACGCAGGTGAAGCAGCAGCAGCTCCTCCCGCTGCAGCAACAGCCGACACATCCACAAGTGGATCTGTCAATTCTGCAGAAGCAAACGCAGAAGCTGTTGCCAAACTACGTCTTCCTCCTGGTGCAGCTGCTCGTGAACCCTTACAACCATCAGAAGCAGATGTATTATTGACACGTACAAATGTCGCACAAGCAATTCAAGAAAAAGAAGCAGCGGATGCAGCAGCTGAAGCAGCAAAAGCAGTCGCTGCCGGTCTTGGAAGTGGTACACCAACAACTGTAAATGTCGTTCTTCAGCAGCAACAGCCTGTTGGTGGAGCAGCATCAGGGGGTGAACTTCCAAGACAAATTGGCGGTGGCATTCCCGGCGCAAAACCTCCAACTCTTGAAATTTTTGAAGTATCCGCACATGAAGGCGGCGGCGCGGCTGCGTCCTCCGCACCTGACCCAATACAAGCGGCTCCAGAATCAGAAATTAAAGTATTGAGCGTGACTGCATTTGATGCACCTAAAAATTGAGTCGTGTAATTCAGTCTAAGATTTGACAAACTAGATAGAAATATAGGAAGATGTCTACCATTGATTTGATCGTTCGTTCTCGCCCCGTCATTCTAGAAATTCTGGAATCACGTGGTTATGATGTATCTGCATACAAGGATGTGAGCCCGACAGATATTTATACACTTGCTTCCAAAAAACCAGAAGTACTCACAATTACAGCAAAAAAGTTGGCTGATTCAAATGCGACAAAGGAACGTGCTGTAGTATTGTATTGGACCGAAAATAAAATGTATCGTCAATCTGCAGGCGGTATTCTTGAAAAAATGTTTGTAAAACTGGACGAATCTCCTGAGGAGGACAACGATGAACGCACACCTTCAGGTGGAGCCGGTGGTAGCGGTGAAGACATTGAGGGCGTTGATCCCCGACATGATGAAATTATTATTATTTTATCGGAAGCATTTCATGAACAGTACAATCAACTAGCCATCAATGCGTGGACAAAAAAGGTACGTGTGAGTTTCTTCCCGCTGAAAAATCTGATTTCCAACCCTGCTCGCCATTTCATGGTCCCCCCGCATCGCAAACTGTCTCCCGAAGAAACAGCAGAAGTTCTAAAAAGTCTACATATGCGCTCTGTCAATGAATTTCCACACATTAAATTCCATTTTGATATGCAAGCCCGAGTGCTAGGACTTGTACCAGGAGATGTTGTTGAAATTCAACGTCCATCTGAAACAGCCGGTATTTATACATTTTATCGTGTATGTATGCCATAATAAAACGAATTATAAATAACATCACATATAAACAAAAACTTTTTGTTTATATATCTATAATCTATAATAGAGACTAACATTATGAGTTGGGATACATCAACAGATCAACAATATAGAAATGAATTGTCACGTATAACTGGACAATTTCAAACAAATAAAAATACATTACTCAATCGTGCACCTGCAGTTGTGTTGGGATTACAGGATGCACAACGTGATGTATCCACTGCAAAATCAGAAATTGAATATGGCATTTCGCTACTTCAGTCACGCAACAATGAATTACAAGGAAAACTACAAACCATGCTTCGCGAGAATGAACAATCAAGTAGTAAAGTCAAAATGTTGGAAACACAGGTTGAAACCACTAAAAAAAGTGTCAAAGAAGCCGAAACACTTGCGGCTCTTCGTAAAGAACAAGCCGACGACTTACACCTTAAAGGTGAAGGAAATTACCATTCATCGTGGATGGGTTTATGGCGTCCGCTATCTGAACAGTCCCGTCTTGGATTAATTATAGCAACAGTCTTTTTTGGACTCGTGTCGTTAATATTACTTGCTCTGTATGCCAAACAAGTACTCCCGGTGATTGTTGCTTACTTTGGTTGGGAAACATCAAACAACGCAGGAAATAGTTTCCAATTTGGAGCAGGACGTCGCCGTCGCAACTAAAAGATTTTATGAATACGATTCAGAGAAAGGTTGAATGAGCGCACCCAATATTTGTCCTCCACCTCCGGATTATTACAAAGATGAAGAATTGATGAAAAAGATGGACGGTGGTGTTGCATCCGATTCATTGGTCCCGGATGAATCTTCAGGTCGTGTACCGGCTGCACTGATTACCACACACGTTCAATCGCTTGTGGGTACAGGTGTGATAAAAGCCCGTCCGATGCGTACTATTGCAGGCGGTGGTCAAGAAACAGACACTGATACATTGAAAGCACAGGATGCAGAACTACACGTGAAACTGCAAAAAGAGTACTGCTATTACGAACAACGCTACCGCTACGCCCTGAAAAACTTTTTGTTCAAAGCGACTAGCCGCAATGCAAATGATAATCCCGAAGCACAGCGTCTGTTGCGTGACACTAAGACACTGAATATCCGCCTGAACAGTGTGTTGGAAGTCATGAACTACTTGACGCAATCGCGTGTTGAGCTGGTAAATTCAAATACGAAAGCAGCCAACACTGCCAATACAAGCATCAATGGCAAACTGGAAACACTCAATAAGACATACAAAATGCTCAACAACGACAATGCGATTATTATGACACAACAGGAATCCGTGCGTTACACACAAGAAAAAAACAATTTTAATTCGAATCAAATTGCGATGTGGACAGCCTTGAATGTTGTAGCTCTTGCAGGTATTTATTACGTATATAAATCAGTATAAGTTCCCGGCTTCTGTTTGTATTCTTGTCATTTCCTTCAAAGGCGAAATGACAAGAATCTCAAAAAGGAATATAGTATATATAAAAGTAGAGATATTACATCATGGGGAATGGTACATCTAATCCTTATGCACCACTTGCATCAACGTTTCAAGATTTGGAGCGCATGCAATTCAGCAAACAGCTCCGTGATCATCCCGAAGATTACATTGCATACGTCAATGAACGTATTGGGCAATTAACGGATGATATTTATACACGGAAACGCAATGCCTTCCAAAAAGCACACATTGATTTAGCTCGGTATATGGACATGGATCACGGGGCTAATTATTTTAAGACCCGGTCTGCAGACGTGGATCGGTTAACAAACGCCGTGATTTCAAACAATGAACGCATGAAGAATGAAATGGCATTTGATAAAGATATTACAAAGCGTCAATTTGAAATCAACGAATGGTACAATTACCAAAAACTCGAAGTCCTGTTTTTCCTACAAGTCTTTTTCATGAGTGCACTAACAATGGCAGTCATTGTATATTTGAACAAGACAGCCGCAATCACAAATGCTCTGGCTGGATTGCTGACAGGACTGCTGCTCGTGATTGTTGGAGGTTTAGGTGTGTATCGTTACTATTACACACGTCGCACACGCGATCCCCGTCTGTGGCACCGTCGCTACTTTGGACGGGCTGCACCGCCCAAGAAAGCCCCCAGATGCAATCCCGATGGCACCATGGATGTGGATCTTAACGCAGTTATTCCCGAATCTGTCACACAATGCGCAGATGACGCTGCTAAACGTTTTGGTGCTTGGGAAGAAAACTTGGAGAAGGAAATGTCTGCATTTATGGAAACTGGTGCAACACCATCTCGCATTTCTGGTAAGACCAGCTTGGGCGGTATGGTATGCGAAAACTTGAATCAAGGTTAAACACGTCCAACGCCCGCCAATTATTTCAAACAATCATTCATTGATTCATTGTTTGAAGCATAGAATTTTTCATATAAAAAGTATATAGTATCGATAGGAGTATTACAATGGGCAATTCACCAAGTCGTCCGCCTGCAGTGCCTGCAGTTGTGAAACCAGCTGGCGGCGTATCTGCAGTGGCTGCACCTATGGATGCAGTAACTGCATGCCGCGTGAAAAATGTTGAGCTGAGCCAGCTACAAAATGATGTTACACGAAAACAGACTGAAATAGATACATGCGATCCAGCCGAAGCTAATCGTCGTCGTACAGAAGCAAAATTACAAGAATTCCGATCGTATGTGGCGGAAAAGGAAAAAATATTGGGTGAATTGGATTCTTCTATTAAAAGTACACTTTCAACTATTAATTCCGTGTACACATCGACAAAACCAACACGATCATATATTGATAAATTGACAAATGAATCGAAAACACTTTCTAAATCACAGCTGGATTTTGAACAAGCGGAACGGACGCAACGTCGCAACTTTTTGGATAATGGACCGCAAGACGGCGTTTCAGGGCTGCTTGGCGTACGCACAGATGATGATAAAATCTTGTTGGCGTTCTGGATTGTATATGGAATTGCTATTGTTTCTGCAACGGTTGCATTGCTGAATGTGTACGGTGTTGATTTTTCAACGTCGCAAAAAATCCAGATTGCGGTTGTAGTGTTTGTCTTTTGTTATGGATTGGCATATTATGGAATTACTGTTTATGGATAATTTTCCAAATTATTTTAGGATTTATGAATAGAAATAATAAATAATGAATAGCAATGATCAACAGTTTGCTCAAGTAGTTACAACACCCCATTATGAATTTGTTTTAAATGCATATTTCCGATGTTCAAACGGAGTTTGTTCAACTGTACACTTGTATGTAGGTAACGATCCGTCATTTAGTCCATTGAGTATATCATTAATACATGAAAGGTATGATAATTATAATCCTCCCTATAAAAGCACAATAGGTTCTATAAATCATATTAAAAAAATTCGTGAAGCATTATTAAAGCCTGTATCTGATCAAATATGGAGAGAACATTCGTTTTCATCAGAGATGCTTATAGGTGTTATGGATATTATGCGTACAAGTTTTCCATATGTTAAACACTTGCAATTATCAGATGATAGTCAATTAGAATGTTCGTATAATCCATTAGATAAATTGGATTTATTATATTATAATGTAGCAATACATGAAAAAACATGGTATGAAAAAGAATTCAATGCATATTTTTTACCAAGAGATGATTTCATTAAATACAGATGTAAAATTGAAAAATATGCAAGTCCAAAAACAAAAGAATCTATATCTTGGGAATCGATTGAAGATATAATTAAAATCAAAGGAACACAATTAATATACAATTACATTATGAATAACAATGAAAAATGTAAAAAGTTATATGACACATCAAAAACATTACCTATATTTTTAAAATCTCTTGGAAACTTATTTCCATATGAACAAAAATGTTTTGTTTATAAAGAGTGGATTAAACATTTTATAAAAGAGTTTACTGAGAATGAAATTCCACGTGAATGGATTATTGATTTATATCAAGCACATACAATTCAGAAATTGCCAAAAAGAGGAGGATTTCGTAATCGTAAAACCAGAAAAACAAAAAGGAGGTCGACTTGAGTTAGAGTTCATAAAAATATGGAATTAATCTGTTTGAAATATAGAGAGACTGTCCTTCTTAGCGTGGCGTGGCGTGGCATGGCGTGGCGTGGCGCTTTGAAATGCATCCAACTGCTTTTACAAATAAAAACTATTTAGAATTGTTTTTATTTAATAATAACATCTCGAATTTGAATTGTTTGAAATCCAGATCACGGCATATGTGTCAGCAACCCTGTACCCGCGCCACTCAGATCCGTCATTTCGGCTGGATCAACTTGGCGAATGCCCCAGAATTCTTTCTCGGTGCTGCCACTTCCACAGACATCTTTCATCCGTTCATACACGACATGTAGTTTAAGATCGCTGTTTTTAGCATTGTGTTTCTTCCATTCATTGAACACTTCACGGACAACTGCAGATTTAATAGATCCTGCACCGGCTTCTTTCACAAAGCAGTCGTTGAAGAATTGCATAAACGTGTCATTTTCTTCCTTGTACTTGTTGGATGCAGACATGACGCAATCCGGTTCAGACAGACCATGAACCAGATACTTTGTATCGTAATAGTGGACAAGCAAACTGAGGAAAGCACTGCGCCAATGGCGGAGTTTATTTTCCAGATTCAGATCCTTTTCATAAATGTTCTTGGAGTGATCAATTGCGGGGTCACCAGGATCCTTGAATACACTCACGTGAGGAATAACACGAATACGACGCCATGTACCATTGTCCATCTTGCTGACTGGCGGGAGATCATTGCAACTCATAAAGATTTTGCCCATAATACTGAATTTCTCCTGATCACTAAACAGACCACGGGCTGGAACACGATCACCACCGCTGTACTGCTTCATCACGGATGTATTAATCTTTTCATTGTCATCGGGTTCACCCATGTGAATGTAGCGACGGCACTTGACTGTAATAATATCGGGATTCGCGGAGCCGCTGTCGGGCTTCTTGCGCGTAAACACGGTTGTGCTCAGACTGGTACCGTAATCGCCAAACGTCATTTCCATAAGCATTTCAATCATGGATTTACCATTGGAACCGACACCCTGCATGACATAGAATTTCTGTTCCTTGTTGCAGCCCTCCAGACATGAGGACAGAAGAGTAAGTACATAATTGCGCAGAATGGGGTCTGGATAAATACGCTCAAAGAATGCAAGAAGTTCGCGCTGCATTTCAGGAGCAATATCTTTCCATTCCACATATGGAATTGCTTCCATATCTGGATCGCTGCGACCCATTAGGAAACTAATATTGTCATCCGGTTGTCCAGGACGGAAATGTACACGGGGCGTACCAACACCCTCTTCACCAGGATACATGCGCAGATCCAGAACGCCATTCGCTACACCGAGCAGATAGGGATTGGAATTGAGACGGCTAATAAATTCGTCGTCATAAAACTTCTCTTCGCACTCCTTCATCACATGGTCTTTGAATGTCCGCATTTCCAGCTGACGCTCAATGCCCATCAGTTTCTTACGCTTTTCATCCAGGCGTTCGCGTTCCGCGGCATTGTCCTTGTTTTCCTCGGAATTGTGGAGCTTACCCAGATGAATGCCGGCGTTTACAAATTCATTCTTTACTAGACCTGAAAGACGAGCCCGAAGTTCTGTGCTTGTCCGCATATGTTTCCAAGAATGACCGTGAGGTGGGTAATAATACCATTCCTGTTGACCTTTACGCGCACCAATAGAGCACCGGAAATCATGTTCATACATGCGAAATACAAATGATGCGACGCTTACATGTGTATCTTTGGCAAAATTGACAATCCAGGATGTGTATGTTTCAGACAAAATGCTACGATGCTTTTCAGGATTATCTTCTTTCGCCCAGTGCTGGAGCGAACCATACGTGAGTTTCTTGGTTTCATCAACACGTACTAGATTCCACTTTGCACGCAGCTCAGCCTCACTGTAGCGGGCTTTCTTGTGGCTGGGATCTACACGACGCGTTACTTCACACCATACCTTAAATGATTCATCCGTATTTGCAATATTTTTCAGACAAATGGCAAGGTTGATCCAGTCATGATATTCACCAGCCCGACGTTCGGCGTTCAGACATTCGCGACAGAAACGGTACGCTTGTGCAATATCTTCAGCAGTACGCGCACTTGTAACACGCCGGGATTCTTCACTTCCGTCGTCTGAGGATGGAATGACACCTGTATCAATGTCGCTACCAAGATCCAATGTATTCCGAACCGGTGGAGGTGCGCGGTCCAACTTGGCTTTACCTGATCCCCAATGAATCATCAGTTCTTCCCATTCAGATGCATGATCTGCGCGGTATGTTATCGGTGTAGCGGACTTGTGATTACGACGAATACTCAGTGTCTTCATCAGATCCAGAGATGTTGGTGGTGCAGGAGCCAGTGTCATATGACCCTCGCCATCATCTGCAATAATATCAGCCAGTTCTGCAAAATCCGACGGTGATCCTTCCAATACATCAGCAATACTACGCAGCGACACTTTCCAGACATTTACAATCTTGTACTGCGCCTTGTTTGGCTTACAGGCTCCGTATAGAAACCAATTGTTGCGAGAAATTACACTTACATCGTAACAATCTTCAGCTGGATTACTAATACCTGTTTCACCAAAGATTTTCTCAATTACGCCTTGTTCCAGCATGTACCCGCGTACACCAAATTGGAATTTCGGCGATGTTGTAATGGAATGACATTGGATGTGGATTCCATCCTTGTGATTCTTATCATCTGTCTCAGGTGACGGTTTTTCCAAATGGTAAAAGACAAGTTCGTCGTGTGGCAGTTCACAATCTTCCATTTTCGCAAAGTAGAACATGGCTGCGACATAATGTGCAATAAAGTTCTTGACGTGAGTTGCAGTGTGACGACGGATCAGCGGACCACCTGATTCATACCGAAAATCTAGATCGACAAGGAGCGGACCAACGTCACGATGCTTTTCGAGTAGACTGCTTGCACGCGGCGGCGAGCCAAATACATGATTGTGGAGAAGACGCAGAAATGTATCGTATTCATCGTCGTTCACATAATAACTACCCGTATCCTGACACTTTGTGATCCCAGTAATATTCCATTCGCCACCCTTGGGAACACGACGTTCCTGCATAAACGTCTTCAAAGCATCAGACGGGATTGGAATAGTAGAAGCCATTTTCTTGGATGTCTTGTTGAAATGAAATTAATTTCTTACTTTAACGCATCCTCAATTTTCAGCGCGTTCAAATTTTTTCAGACCGCCTGCCCACCCGACCTGAATTTCATACAGCAATCTGTAGATGGTGCTGAGATAAAGTGATCCCTGTAATGTTTTGCTGCATAGTTTCCAAGTGTTTGTAACAGTGTTTTTGGGCGACATCCAGGTACATCTATAAGTTCACGTTTCAAATATGTATAAATACCCTTGTTGAAATGGATTTTATCAGGAAGCGGATCACACTTTCCAATTGGCGCCGGTTTTCCATCTGGATTAATGCCTGCAAACAGATGGTGATATTCAATGGGTTTCATGAAAGAATCCGTTTCCACTGCAATCATAGCCCCATCCAGAACTTCAAACAATTCCTGAGATACATATTCTTTGAGTGGATACGCTGCATGCAGCCCGTACAAAAACTGGGCTATATCGCGTCCATATTTCAAGCATGTACTTGTAGTATCAAACCATGTGTTTGAAGCCAGTAAACATGAAATGTTGTCCTCGTCACACATTGCACCGCATGAAATACATCCAAATCCGAAATCAATGAGCAAAAAATCGTGTATACATTTCCAAGTTCCAATATCTTTTACCACAATATTTTGCGCCCATGCATCGCTTCTTGGATGATATCTACAAAATGCATTGTCAATCTTCATATCGCGATGATTGAACCGCAGCCGTTCCTGTAAAATATCCAAATAACAACACATTTGGAAACACACATCCAAAATAAGTAATTCATTTTCTGTTTGTTTCGTTAGTTGGTACGCCGATCGTCGGAATTTGGTGGGCAAACGGACCAACTTTCGTTTCAGAAATCGTTGCAGTGTCACACCGTTCAGAATTTCCATTGTCAACCAGACTTCTTTCACATCCATAGGATTTGTTAATTGTTTGACGGTTCCGTCGTGCGTTAGCGCGACAATTTCGTGCATTATGGGGACAGATGTTGGAAATCCAGCCCGTTCAAGTGCGCGTTGAATCAATCCGTGAATTATGGCTTCATTTACCAAATCTTGAATAGCCCCATAATAATACAAGCCGCGTGTTTGCGGTGTAGATCGCGCTTCTTTTCCGTACAATTCAATTGGCACCGATTTAATACATATTTCTTTCCGTTCTGATGCACGTCGAAATGAAAGTTCACCTTCTGTTGTCCGTTTTTTATCATCGGAACTTAAATCTGGAATATATATCGATCTATAGCCTTTGTAAATGGTCGCGTAGCTACCGTCGTTCATAGCACGACCTTTTTCCAAAACGGGAATATAGACTTCGTCTCCATTAACAAAAAGTGAATGTGGAATATAAAATTCGGATCCGCTCACGTTTTGAACGGGTTGCAGTGTTTTAATAAACTGAAAATCGGGAAAAGAGCCACTAATATCTTGGGTGCGAACAAGACTATTTATTTTCAATTCTCCGCATCCAATACTTGTTAAATCATAATCTTCTTCTTCCATATTTATATAGTACTTTGAATTAATATTTTACATATTTTTTCTTTCAAATTGTCTATTGTTCCGTTGTTCATTAGCGTGATTTCAGCAGGATATGAATCAATTTCATGCTCACTTGGGATCTGCATACTTTGAATTGATGGACGTATAATACGAATTGTATGAAGTACAAATTCCGGTTTTGGAAATTCACGTATCATGGTTTCAATTTCAGCAATAAATCGCCAATCGTGAATAATTACATTATCAACGACACAATTTTCTAGTTTATTGTGAATATTGCGCGCTACTTCTTTTGCCCATACATCGTACCCGTGCGCTTCTTTCATTGCAAGTGAGTAATCAATGAGTAATTCACGAGCAGTGCGTTCGCCGTCGGGGGTTTTTACAAGGCTTGCTTTTCCTTCCTGTGTATCAAACATTGGTCGTGGTAATTCATAAAGTGCTGCGACATCGTCTTTGACCGCGTCGGCAAATGCTATTGTATAGGTTGTGCACGGCTCCAATTGTGCTTGTAATAATTTGGCTGCTGCAGTTTTTCCACTTCCGGCGTATCCACAAAACATCCAAATATGAACAGGTTCCTGCATTTTCTCTATCTCTAAACTAGAATAACAATGGACCGTTCGTATGTCATGAAGAAACTTTATATGGTTGGTGTACTGTTATTGATTGTGGGCGGATTTAATGCAGCATTGTGCGTATTTACTGGCAGAGATTTGATCATGTCACTTTTTGGACGGCGTTCCATAATGACAAATGCGCTATTTTTGGGAATGGGTCTGGCTGCGCTCTTGTTGGCGTTTTGCCGCGATTTTTACTTGCCGTTTTTGGGTGAAACAGTCATGCCCTGCTCTGTGCTTTCTGTCCAGAAACCGGAAGGCGCTGATGTAAATGCAAAAGTCCATGTCACTCCCGGAGCCAAAGTCATGTATTGGGCAGCCGAACCGAAAAATGAAGATCTAAAGGGTCTGCAGGATTGGCGCAAGGCGTATTTTGGATTCCGGAACGCAGGTGTGGCTGTGGCGGATGCAAATGGAAATGTGGACCTGGCTGTGCGTAATCCTCAAGCCTATTCTGTGCCTATGAAGGGTAAACTGAATCCCCACATTCATTACCGCGTTTGTGGAAATGATGGAATGATGGATCGTGTAGAAACCACTTTTTTGAATACAGCTGCACCCCTATCCGAAGGATTTGTGGATACATTTGTTCCCAGTGGTGCAGAACCTTCAATTGTTCAACCAGCCACGGCTGTCCAAGAAATTAATCAAAATGCAGCTCGCACCGCCGCACAATCATTGATGACTGAATCGGGCGCACTGGATGAAGCCGAATATGGATTTCACGGTGCTGCGTTGTATAAAGCTTTTTGAATAAAATAATTTTATCACATGAACATAAACAATAACAACAATCGCAGTATGAACATGTAGCAAATTGAATATATTATAATTAATATATATTAATTATAATATATTGTATCTTCGCATCAATCTGCAAATCTTTGAATTTAGATATCTGTGGGTGATGTACGATTTCCACCGCGACTGGCAATCAGATCGCGTTGTCCAGGTGTTGTGCATACGCATCCGCTGCCGCATGAAAAGCTAGCCCCGCAGCATTCAGGCTTGCATTGATTGTTTGCAAAGATGAACAGGTGATCTTGGTCAACTTTCACTTCGGGACCCAACAGGGGTTCATTGGGTGCTGGACCGCGCCAATTACTTTGTCCGTGTTCGGGACGTTTCAGAACATTGTCATAGGGTCCCATAGCTTGATAACCAGCCCCTGCAGATGCACCGCCAAGGACATAGTCAACAAATCCTTCGCGACTAGGATAGTTTGTGAATCCCATCAACATGAACGCGTTTGCGGCTAATAGCAGTAGAAGCATAACTGCAACAAACATCATACGTTTGGACAACATTTCTCTTTCTTCTTTAGTTGTCGGTTTTATCAGCAGCGGCTTCTAATGAATCCAGGACCCAGTCGTATGTTTCATGAATGCGGTCTGCGCCAATATCTGTAAAATCACGGACATGGAGCCCCAGTGCACCCACTTCGCAAAGCCGGAATGTTCCAGATTCCGTAAATAAACTGTACCATTCATGAATACCATCAGCGCACATTGTGTGATCGGGATGTTTCCACGTTTTTGCGTCACTGGATGTCCATGCAGCAGCTGATATCCATGCATCTCCGCCTAAATGCGCAGCCGCCTGCACCTGAGATTTGTCAACACATACAACACCTGTAACAACAGTGGGTTTACCATGTTCATCCAACACAACGTCTCCGGGATGTATTCCACGAATTTCTACAGGTCCAAGTGTTGTCCAGATCTTTGTACGTCCGCTAACTACCGCTTCGGAATGTAGAATATCAGCAGTTGGTTCGGGTACAACCCCGCAGTCGTTCAGTGTTTCAAACACTTGTGTATGCCAGCGTTTCAAATCCTCGTCGTTCGATATTTCTTCCCAATCCGCGAATTCCAAAACACCGGCTCCGTGTTCAGTCACTGTCGGTGCGACAACGGGAATGCGATGTGTGCTTGTAATTAAACAATACAGCACTGATTCAGATGTTTGAGGTATAGGTTGGGCGTGTTCATAATCATGTACAAATACAGGTTCGCCGTCTATATACATAATATGTGATCCACTTACAACGACTCCGTGTACATTATACAAATCATCCGACGTTGTATTAAATGTCATTGTGCCTTGTACAATAGCTCCATTGGCTAATACATCTCCATTACGAATTTCACTGATTAGGACTGCACCACGATCCTTGTCCTTGGTTTGAATGCGTGTTGATTTTCCAAAACAAAATGTGCTTGCCATTCCACCTACTGCACCTCCCATTGCTGTTGCTGAAATAATAGCCACTACAGACAGAATTACAGGTATAAATGGCCATAGAACAAAAAATAGCAAAATTACCATCACCACCAAAACGACCAAAATAATAATAATGATTTTCATCATTAAATCCAAAAATGACGTCATTGTTGCAATTGTTGATAATCCCGTATACACTGCGCTAGTGGCTAATCCAGTAATTCGTTGGAATGCATGATTCAGACGTGTAAATGTCATACGTAGTTGATGGAATGTGGAATTGAATCGGCGCATAAATACATCAATCATGCGATTAAATGCATTCCAGTATTTTCCAACCAACATACGAATGTTGAATAATCCGCCAAGAGTTTGATTCATTGCATCCATGAATATTTTGAAAACACCAAATACTGGTTGTAAGAATTTCAGGAATACATTATTAATATTTTGATTCACTCCATCTTTGAAATTATCAACACCAAATTGAGTCCGGGATCGTGGATCATCATTGGGTTTGAATAATGGAGCAGCAAACATATACAACGGGTCATAGCGATATTTATTCCAGTTTTTGCTGATTTCTTCCCGATTTGCAAGCGCTAGACTAAATACTAGTCCTAAAAAAAGAGTCACTGTGATTCCTGCAAATAAATACATTTGTGGATGACCACCCCTTGAATTATGTATTTGTTTTTCTATACAACAAGTTGGCGCAAATCGACAGGCTTGTGGTTCACATATGTGACAACACAAAGCCGTTTATCAATTTGTTCAATGTAATATTCGATCATATTTGATTCAGACAGATGTTTGTAAACAAGTAAATTTTATACATCAATTTTAAAATAGTGCGACTTGTTATAAAAATGGCTGCAACCCGGAAATGCGAAAAAGGAACCATTCGTCGCGCGTCATTTACACGCAGGTCGAAATCAGGAAAAGTCTCACACGTCCGTTCACGATGTGTTCGCAATATGGGATTACCTGGTAAAGGTGCGCAACGCATTGGTACTTTGAAAAAGGGTCTGCTGTCAAAATATGGATATGCATCGCAAAAAAGTGTAGCGGATAGGCATACTGCATTGAAGAAAGCCGTTGTTGCATATGGTGCGTTGAGTGTGTTGCGCAAACTGAATGCAGTTGCAGTATATACACGTCGCACAGCTCCTTCTGTTAGTGCAATTTTCAAAGCGGATATGAAATGGGTACGTTCGTCATTTGAATTTAAGACTAATAAATAGAGACAAATGGGCAGCTTTTTTTCTGTAAGTAACTGGGGTCCTGAAGCAGTCCCCGAAGCACAATCTGCGAATGCAAATCAACCCCCTAATGTTCCGGCTTTGAATGAGAATTCAAACGCAGCTGGTGCACCGGCTGAAGAACAAGCTGCAGCATCAGATGAAGCATCAGGTGAAGAAGCTTCCGGAATGAATAATTCTAATTCCAATTCGAATTCGAATTCAAAAAATTCAAACAAGTCGAAACGAAAACGAAATGCAGCAGCAGAAGAAGTACCAGCTGCAGAGAATGGACAAGCAGCAGCACCTAATAACGATGCGAACGCCAACCAAGGAGCAGCACCTGCGAACGCCAACCAAGGAGCAGCACCTGCGAACGCTAACCAAGGAGCAGCACCTGCGAACGCTAACCAAGGAGCAGCACCAAATGGACAAGCTGGTGGTAAAACAAGAAAAGCAAGATCTCAACGTCGTAGAACACGCCGTAGACGCCACCGAAAAGAACTGAATGAAACAACAGCAAATTAGAATATTAGTAATTTCTCAATTATTAATTTACGCAACAAATCACAGAGGAGTGCAGTAATGAACGCACCATTAACATCAAATGTAGCGGCTGCCACTGTTGTGAGTGGAGGAGCGGTCTGGACAGTATCCTGGATCGGCTCCTTGATAAAATTTCTAATTATGACAACTGTGTTGCTGACAGGATTGATCCTAATGTTCACATTGGGCAATTTGAATGAAATTCGTAAAAATTTTCCCCGGTATCGCTGTAATCCATTATTTATGCCATTTGCATCCAATTTTGGTTATGACACAAAAGACAACTTTAACTTTTGTTTGTCGACTATATTTGATAGTAAAGCCGCTGAAATATTTGCACCCATTTATCAATTACTGGGTGGATTTGTATCTCTAACAAAGTTGATTGTGGATGTTGCACTAGGAATTCGTAAATTATTTAGCAACTTTTTGCTGGGTGTAAATGGTTTTGTCCAAAATGTACGTGATCGCATTCAACAACTTTTGTTCAATATTCGCATGTCATTTATGCGCATGCAGCATTTAATGAGCCGTGTATACGGTACAATGTACGCAGTGATTTGGATGGGAACATCGGCTATTACAGCCGGCTTCAATATTTCAGACAATAGTTTAGTCCAGTTTTTGTTTGAGTTCTGTTTTGATCCCGACACACCCCTGGCTCTAGCCGATGGTACATATATACCGATTAAAAATGCAAAACTGGGAATGAAATTATTACCGACATCAACTAATCCTAATCCAGAAATTACTTCTATATTTGAATTTGAAGGCATACGCACACCAATGGTTACCATTGACGGTGTATGTATGAGTAGTGAACATTATATTCGCGCTGGTGCAGAATGGATCCCAGCGCGGGCTCATCCCCGTGCAGAACGTGCACAACCCATCCCGCGCCTTATTTGTCTCAATGTATCAGGACATGAATTCACTGTTGGACATACAGGATTGGTTGTAGCCGATTACGATGAACACAGTTCCCAAGATGTCATACAGAAAACACAACAACTGGCTGAATGCAGTTTGAACGGTACACCGACTGCGACATATGTGGAAAACACATACGAATTGGGAATAGATCCAGCAGCTGAAGTGTATATGCAGAATGGAACCTGGAAGTCGCTTGCTGAAATACAACTTGGAGATAATGTTTGGAATGCAGGATCTGTTTTGGGAATTGTGACTGAATCTGTACATTCATCTTGTACATACAATTCTATCAAAATAAGTGCTTCACAATTGGTGTATAACAGCCAACATCATAAATGGATCCGAAATCATAAACAATATCTGGATGTGGAAAAAACTCCTAACATGCATTTCAAACAATTAATTACCTCTAATGGATCAACCTTTCGTATACGATCGCCGCAAACGTTGTGTGAACTTTTTGTTCGTGATTATCGCGAAATTCCAAATCCAGAAATGGAATCGGCATATGTGGATGAATTTTCAAAAAATTCTGAAAAATTGAATAGTCGTCCGGGGCTTGTTATAGTAAGTTAGTTCGCTTAGTCAGTCTTTCTGAATTCATAGTTTTCCAGATCAAAAATGTCTATTTCCATTTCTTCTTCTTCATATCCGTTTCTTTCTTCCGTGGATGCATCCACAAAACCCATTGTTGCAGTGAAGATTATCCCTGCACCAATGAGTTCTGCATCTCGTCGTCCATTTCATCTGGCTATGCTCCTGGATGTGAGCGGCAGCATGGGTGGCGAGCGTATTAGCGCGCTTCGTCGTACACTAAATCTGCTGGTTGATGCACTGGCTGAAAAGGATGTACTGACGCTGATTACATACAATAGTGCAGCCAGTGTGCGCGCGGATTGTGTTGCGATTGCAGCAGATACGCGCACGACCCTGCATTCTACCATTGATTCACTTGTAGCAGATGGTGGTACCAATATGGAAGCCGCAATCGGCGCTTTGCTTGCGCTAGCCGCTGATTCAGCCAAGCCGAATGTGGATGCCGTCTTTATTCTGACGGATGGTCATATCAATGCAGGTATGACAAGTTCAGCCGGTCTTCTGCGCCTGCTCCAGAATCAGATGAACCAGGGTGTGCCCATCAATACACTCGGATACGGCGCCGATCACAATAGTCGCCTTCTCCGCGATATGGCGCTTCGCAGCAGTGGATCATACACATTTGCGGATGTAGCCGAAGTTCTGCCAGCGATCATTGGTGATATTATGGGCGGGCTGGAAGCCGAAGTGGGTCGTCAGGGGAAGCTTCAGATTCCTGAGGGCTGGAACTGCCTTGAACTTCAAACAATTCAAGGTGGTGCATATTGTGTCGGCACACTGATTGCCGAGAAGGCGCAGTGGATTGTTTTGGAAGGCGAAGCAGGTGCATCATCCATTCCCCCGCTTGTGTTTACGTGGACGGATCCTGCTCGCGGTGAACATACACAGACGTTTGCATTAGGAGGCGATATTCCAATGTTGGAAATTGTGGAACAACGTGAGCGTTGTCGTGTAGCCACTGCCTTCGCAGCTGTGACTGAGGATGTTGAACATTACCGGCTGGATGATGCACGCACGAAACTCACTGAACTGGCGGCTGAACTTGCTGCTTCACCCGCCAAAGACACTACCTTTGTCATTCGTCTGCAAGCACAAGTGGATGAGATGATTGATTCACTCAAACCAATGGAAATGCACCCGGCTCTGCCAGTGGGTGGACTGGGTCGATCTCCAGCTGGTTGGGGCGCTGCGCCATCTGTTGCACCCGTTGTGTCTCGTCTGGCTTCAAACACAACGGTTCTTGTCAATCAACGTGGAATCATGTCTAGCGGTAGCAGTAGCAGCAGTGGTGTTCCTGGACCCGCGCCTGCATATGCACCGGCTCTGTTCAGCAGCCCGTCACAGCGATCTGCTTCGAACCGTCTAGCAACAGCGTATTCATCAGGCAGTTCACAAGTGCCTGTAGCAGCCGCCACGGAACCTGTTGCACCCGTTGCTGTTGAGCCTGTGGTTGAAGAAGCAAGCAACAACGAGAGCGGCGATGCGTAACAAATCTACAAATACATTACATATTCCACATAAAATACTAGATGCCAGCAATCAGTGAAAAACCAAAAGAAGAACGTTTAAAAGAATCATTGCAAATTTTTCGTTCACTCAAATCTTTGGGAATTCCATTTGATGCACCCGAAGTCCAGGAATTGAAAAAACATACCGATGCATACATACATGAAGGTGTTTGCTGGAGCGGTTCAATATCGTTTTTAGCTTATGGGCGAATTGCGGAAGTGAATTTACCACGCCGTGCTGATAAACAAATTGAAGTTACATTGCGAAAACCACGTGCGGGCGCAGCGTAGGAATAAAAATCTATATCGGTATACAAGTAGACAACGCCGACATGTTATCCAGATACATGGATGGATCACGATTGGTATATTGGAATGATTCTAATGGAAATTTAACTGTTCCTGGGACACTGAATGCCAGTAATATAGTTGGTGCTTCATTCTCTCTTGGTCCTGTTGTGAAATTCAGTAGTATTGAATGTTCGTCAATTAATTCAGGAGCGATTTTGAACGGTTCAAATACAGCGTATTTGACATATACAAATACAACGGCACCGGCTTCAGATGGTACAATAAACGGCGTGAGTCTTACCGCCCTGAATCAACGTGTGCGTCCGAGTTTGGGTGAGCAACTATTGTTTACAAATTCGACGTGGACATCTCGTACAGCCGCAGCAAATTATGGATGGCGAAAAGTTGCATGGTCACCGACATTAAAACTATACTGCGCAGTGTCTGCGTTTCCCGCTCGTCCAGATGGTATTATGACATCACCTGATGGCATTACTTGGACATTGCGCACTTTACCGATCGCGCTCGGACTTGGAGGAATTATTTGGGCGGATACATTGGGAAGGTTTGTAGCAATTGGAGCGGATTCTGGAGGTACATCATACTCTGCAGTTTCAACTAACGGTATTAATTGGAATGCTTATGCATTACCAACAAATGGATCATGGCTTGACATAACATGGTCGCCACAATTGTCACGAATGGTTGCAATAAGTTGGATAGGAGGGACACGATCGGTAGCATATTCTAGTGACGGACAAACATGGACAACAATTCATCCAAATGCACCCTCAACTACAAATCGTTGGCACGCAATTTGTTGGTCAGCCGAAGTTGGATTGTTTGTTGCTGTAACGTTTTATGCAGACGCAGGACCTAATCGATGTGTCATGACATCGCCAGACGGCATTACATGGACACAACGCCTAGCGCCTGCAACTAAGGATTGGTACTATGTAGCCTGGTCGCCGGAATTGAAATTATTTGCAGCTGTAAGTCGTAGTGGGGATACAACAGGAGTTATGACATCGCCAGATGGTGTCAACTGGACACTTCAAACAACCCCTGCAATCAACTTTACATACGTTTCTTGGATTCCAGAATTATCCATGTTTGTAGCACTGAATGAAACAAGTGGTCCAACTGTAACTGTAAGTCGTAATGGTATAACATGGACAGCCCATTCTATTTTGCCTACAACAACTCGATATTATGGTATGGTATGGTCGCGAGAACAATCAAAATTAGTTGTTATGGTGGACAGTACAACAAACTCTGGACTTGTTGTGACTAGCGACGTTGTGTTTCCTGCATCGCAAAATACGCTCTTATTCGCCAGTCCAGGATTTGCATCCGTCAACAATTCAAATGGATTAATTTCAATGAGTTCAATGAATATTAGTTCCGCTACAATTGGTACTTTATCAGGTGCAACTTTTGTATCTACAAGTATAGGTAATGTAGGAAATATTAATATTACACAAGCAAATATATCGTCGCTAAGTACAACTCTTATTTCGTCTGCGACTACGAATGCAAGCACAATAAATGTGAATACCATTTCGTCAGCTATTACGAATACTAGCACAATGAATGTAAATACAATTTCCTCAGCAACTGGTACATTTAATACAGTAAATGCAATAAATGTATCATCAGCCCTTGTTATTGTCAGTTCTATCCGATTGAATAATAACAGTGTCATTTTAGGAAGCAATGCTGGATTGATTAATCATGGATCAAATGTGGTTACTATCGGTTATAATGCAGGGTATTCAAATCAGGGTACTCAGAGTATTAGTATAGGCGAAGAAGCAGGTTATTATAATCAACTCCAAACTTCTATTGCTATTGGTTGGCGTGCTGGTTATTCGAATCAAAATGGGGATGCAGTGGCTATAGGTTCTGGATCTGGAAATAATAATCAACAGGAGGATGCTATAGCAATAGGCTCGTCTGCTGGAGTGAATAATCAAGGGAATTCTGCAATATCAATAGGAGCGTCTGCAGGTGCTATTGATCAAAACGATGGAGCAATTGCTATTGGTGCAAATGCAGGATTTTCCAATCAAGGTTTAGGTGCTTTATCTATAGGTGCTGGTGCTGGTTCTATTGGACAAGGTGAATATACAATTTCATTAGGTCTAAATGCAGGATATTCAAATCAGGGAGATAATGCAGTTGCTATAGGTAGTAACGCAGGGAGTTCAAATCAAGGAATAGCAGCATCAGCTGTTGGACTTAATGCTGGTTCCGTCAATCAAGGATCAAATACAGTTGCAATTGGACGTGGGGCAGGCAATATTTCACAATCTTTCAGTGCTGTTGCTATAGGATATGATGCAGGTAACAGCAATCAGGGAATACAAGCTGTAGCTGTTGGTGTAGCTTCAGGCAGTATTTCACAAGGTTCAAACGCCGTCGCAATTGGTCCAGTTGCTGGTTATTCAAATCAGGGTTCCAATGCAATCGCTATAGGTAATGGTGCAGGAGAGGTAAATCAGGTGGCAAACAGTATTATAATAAACGCATCAAATGTGCCTTTAAATGCAGCCACAAACGCGGGTTTTTATGTCAATCCTGTGCGAAATATTGTCACAAATAATGTAGCATATTATGATACTACAACAAAAGAAATAACATATGGTGCAGTGTTATCTACATTCAATACATTTTCAAGCGGTTGGGCTTCTATCGGCGCACTCAACACATCGTCATTAAATGTAAATGTCATTTCATCTGCAGTAGCAAATATAAGTACAGTGAATGTAAATACAGTTATTGTAGATTATGTAAATGTTGTTTCAACGGCTATTGTGAATGCAACTACAATTTCTACTGCAGTCGTTGGAACGAGCACGCTAAATGTAAATACAATTTCCTCAGCAACTGGTGCGTTCAATACAATCAACGCAACAAATGTGTCATCAGCTGTAACTAGAACGAGCACGCTAAATGTCAATACAATTTCTTCATTTTCAGTATCAGCAAGTTCAATAACAACATCATCAATTAATGGACTCACTCCACGAAATGCCACAAATGCAAATATTATGTATTATGATACATCAACAAAAGAATTAACATATGGTGCAGCACCATCAATCGTATCATCATTTAATTCATTTTCAACCGGTACAGCTTTTATTGGTGCGTTAAATGCAAATACTATTTCGTCAGGATTAATATCCATCAGTTCAGTATTATTGTCGAATGATAATGTTATATTAGGAAATATAGCAGGCATCAGTCCAGCTACAGGTACACGAGTTGTAGCGATTGGCTATTCCGCTGGAAGTTTGTCACAAGGAAATACAGCTGTTGCAATTGGTCAATATGCAGGTTATACATCACAAGCGGACAACGGAATTGCAATAGGTAATTCAGCTGGATCTGCAAATCAATCAAATGCCTCCATTGCTATTGGTAGATCAGCTGGATATGCAAATCAAGGTGTAACTGCAATTGCTATAGGATATACTGCTGGTTTAACAACCCAAGGATCGGACGCAATTGCAATCGGCACGAATGCAGGATCAAATATACAGGGTAATAATGCAATAGCAATTGGTAGTAATGCAGGAAATAGCAATCAAGGATCAAATACAGTTGCAATTGGACGTGGTGCAGGTAACAGCAATCAGGGAATACAAGCCATAGCTGTTGGCGTAGCTTCAGGCAGTATTTCACAAGGTTCAAACGCCGTCGCAATTGGTCCAGTTGCCGGATGTTCAAACCAGGGTTCTAATGCTATCGCTATTGGTAATGGTGCCGGCGAAACAAATCAAGTAGCAAACAGCATTATTATAAATGCATCAAATGTCGCTCTCAATGCAGCAACAAACGCAGGGTTCTATGTGAACCCGGTTAGAAATGTAGTTACCAGTAATGTAATGTATTACAATACATCAACCAAAGAATTAACATATGGATCAGCAGCGACTGGTGCGGGTATTTTAGTAAAGGGAGCAATTACATCCAATTCATATACAGACTCATATAATATAGCGAGTGTAGTTACAAATGCTTCAAAACATCAAATTAATTTTACAAGCCCCTTACCCGATACATCGTACACTGCAATAATATCTCCAATAGGATTATTTTTTTACGGCGGGATTTACAGTAAAACAACTTCAAATTGTGATATTTATATTTTTAATTCAAGTGGATTTTATGATACATCAGCCACATTTACAATGACCATAGTATAAGTGTGCTCTTAATTTGTAAAGAGCATCCCACCACGTCCGCCAAAGACTTTAAACACATTCCAAATCGTCACGTACATGTACAAATTCATATTCGGCGAGGAGGCGCATCCACGTTCATTGGTCAGTCGCAAATACATTTCTTTACGCGGAATTTTATCCCAGTTCGCGACACCCGTCGGTTCGTAGCTGAATGCCCTGCCCTCGGCTCGCGCACCGAACGAATAGGCATACACATACCGATTGATCGCAGCCGATTTTGTGTAATGCATCGCTGGTACAACCCCGCGATAAAATGACCCGCCGTCATGCACAGCCCGTTCATATGCGTTATACATTAGCGTCGCACCCTCAAGCGGTTCTGACCGAGATGTTTGAAATCCAGGACGAATACACCACCCTAAATCGCCCCTAGGAACGAGAACAGCATCAGGCCACCACGGTGTCAAACACGGATTTTCCACCCCGTCATAGGGCGGTATTTTTGGCACAACAGCCGACAAATCCCGCGTAAATAGAAACCATGCATTGTACTGCGCGACTTCAGGACGCTGTAGCACCCAAAACAATTCCTTTACGGGATTTGAATACGGTAAATTAACACGTACTTCTTTCATTCCTTGTGTTTGAACCACAGGAACGGCTTGATGTTGTTCAACATGGTAGGTAAGTTCGCCGGTTCGGAACGCCAACGCCTCGTACTCTTCCAAAAAGATGTATTCAATCAACCCATACGCATCAGTCGGCGAAAAGCGTGGTGGCATTTGTGCTCCAGGAATCAATTCACCGGACAGCCCCGTGGAGATCGGCATTTCGGCGTTGAATGAATACAGTGACAACGCACCGCCACTCGGTGCGACGGAACGATAAAACCGCGACCCGCGAATTTCATACTTGCCATCTACAACTGTAGGAATTGCAGGGTTTCGTGGATCCGGGCGTGCAGATGTATATACTAATTCTTCAATTGGACGAAATGTGACGTGAATGCGCACAATATCGGATGTGAGTGCTTGGATCGGCAAGGCGTGTGAATAAATTCCACGCCGACTAAACCAAAATGGAATTGGAATAAATACACGTGTCAAATCAGCACTCAGCCATGTACGTTCATTAAAGCCGTTGGGTGCACGTTTAATCATACGATTCTTGGTAAGTACGCCTTCCAGTGGTTCATACAATTCATCCATAATTTCCAGTAATCGGCTGTCTAGTGTTTCCACAATTGCACCGCCGATTTCCAACTCAATTTGTTGAATCAGTGCGTGTCCAAGCGAATTGGTCCATCCAAACAACGGTCCTAAGAACGCTCCGCGATTCTCCAAACTTGTCCCACCTGCGTCTTGGATTGCACGGAGTTGTGTTGTGTAAATATCGGGCATTGTGACTGCAATTGTGACGCCGCTAATGAGTTGTCCAATTCGTGGCAGCGTCATACTGACGCGTTGACCAAATTCCGGCGAGCCGTCAAATTCCACGCGATTCCACTGGGCTGCCCATCGCGTTGTTTTACGGACAACTTTGACAAATTGAGCCGCGTTGGGATTACCGCGTGCAGGTTGGAGTCGTGGATCAGCTAGTCCGGTGCTGATTAATGTAAGACTTTGTGCAGGTGTTGATGCCATCTCCTTGATTGATCAACTGAAAAAGGGTTTATACCGCTTTGCTGTAAGCGATTTTATTTCACTATATGCATTCAAAAATACATATGGTAAAACTAAACAATATATAATCAATACATATTCTTACGATGTCTGGTATTACGTCTTCTTGATTTTCTATTTTGACGACGCGTTGATTTTCTGGATTTCGTTGATTTTGTTAATGATCGTAATGGATAACGATGTGTAATAACACCAGTTTTTATAATAATACCATTATTAAAAATGCGTTGTCCATGTTCATTTGGAACTGGAAGAGCATCATTTTTACGAATAATTACATTATTTGTATTTGGATTTTTTATTTGTTGTGTGCCGTGTGGTCCTCCTGGTTGTAAAACATGGTTAAAATACGCAAGAAGGGAATCACGTTTAAAAATATGTGGTGTTGCATGTTCTCCACCTTCATATATAAGAATAACTTCATCACCCATATTAAATTTTTCATGTAAGATTGAATTCATACCTTCTGGCTTCTGTAGTTGGATATGCTCTGCACCAATCAATAATTGTTCTGCATTCGTGAACACAGGCGGTCCACCAGCTCCGCCTGCAGCCGGGGCACCTGGAGCCGGGGCTGCTGGTGCGCCTGGACCTGGGTAAAAATAATAACGATCTGCTAAACTCTCACCAACTGGTGAATGGACATCTTGCGGAATTAATTCTTCTCCATTTTCCCAAAAAACAATCGAAATAGAATCAGTATCTATATTATAAGGTCCAGCAATTTTCACTGATTGTGTTGTGTTACTCACTGTATCGTACATTTGATACATCTGTCCAACGACCAAATGATCAAGAGGTATAGCCATTTTTCTAGTTTAATGCACGTTTATTTTATTTGCATTAAAAAAATGACACGTGGTGTTTATAATTAAATATACCAATACGTAATATCAAATAATGTGTGAACAACACGTTGAAGTACCCGCTGCTAAAGCGACAGTTTTAAACTATATAAAAATAGTTTCAACAAATGAAGACGATGATGATAAACCATTATCAATTGTAGTATATAATCAACATATTTACGTTGTAGGAGGTAAAAATGACAATCTACATTGGGCAGCCGACTACTTTAATTGGATAATAGGTGGTAGAACATATGAATCATTAATGAGTGATGCACACTTCTCATTAGAACCAAATGATAAAAAACTAAAATATTATAGATGTGTGGAAACAACAATGTCTCCAACAGAAGCCTATGCGCATTATATCTCAAACAGAAAGATTATATCTGCATCTGAAGTCTATGCTACACATATTGAACTTTTGAAATCAACCATTATTAAAAAAATGTTAGATATACCCACAAAGAAAGAAATTGCGGAACGCGAAAAATCGCATGCAGATATTATCAAATCCGCAATTGAAAAAACTCTGCTGCAGATTTCGCCGACGTTATACAAAGCTGCATCAAACGCAAAACAATATGTTATAATTGATTTTAATATAAATGAGTCAATTCTTACAAGTTGTAAACGATATCCACGATTTATAAATATTCCGTGTGCAGATGGAACTGTACGTGAATCATTTAATGATTATGTGTATTATGTGTGTGAAAAGATCTTTGAACGCCATACAGATGATACTGATCCCAAATTGTGGATTGGATCACGGCTGGCTGAACGTGTTCGGAAACTGTTTCCACATTTGACTGTGGAATGTGTACCCAGTGCAAATGTATTTCCTGATATTCGGATTAATATGAATATTGAAGGGTTGTCGGTTGTTGTTTGAATGGGGCTGGCTGGGTGCGTTTAATTTTTTGAAAAAGTATATTTTCCCGAAGTGGAAGGTCTTGTAGCTCAGTTGGTCTAGAGCATCTGGCTGTTAACCGGAAAGTCGTTGGTTCAACTCCAACCGAGACCGTACGTCATTTTTAGAATCTGTATTACACATTCTAAAAATTGACAACTGTAATCAAATTTTCAGAAAATTTTCATTAACAAAATGGAAGAAATATGGAAACCTTGCAAACGTGATCCGGATTATGATGTATCAAATACTGGAAAAATTAGAAATAAACATGGATATATTCATAATCCAACACCACATGCAACAGGTTATATTCGTGTATATCTAAAAGAACCTTTAGCCAGACAATATCCATTACATGTGTTAATTGCAGAAACATTTATTCCAAACACAAATTCGTATAAATATGTACATCACATTGACGGCGATAAACAAAATAACAACGTATCAAACTTAATGTGGTCTGATAAACCTATATGTACTAAACCTAAAATAAAACAAGAAATTAATATAAATATAGTTATTTCTGATGAAATGTGGAAAGAAGTAACATTTGAAGGTTTCAAATATAAAGCATCAAACTATGGAAGAGTTGAATTACAATCAGGAACAATTACGTATGGTTCTATGGCTGTAACTAAATACTTTAAAATTAAAACACCCAATAAAAAATCAAGACTAGTTCATAACATTATTTGCACCGCGTTTCATGGACCCAAACCATCCAAATCTCATGTTGTGAATCACATCGATTACAATAAATCAAATAATAAACCTGAAAACTTGGAATGGGTCACACAGCGCCAAAATGTAATACATTCTTTACCTACACGAAACATTGTAGCTGCATACAATAAAAAACGAGTTGCACAATACACAACGGATGATGTATTTATCAAAGAATTTAATAGCGTTTCAGAAGCATCCAAAGCAACAAATGTGAATCGTTCCGGAATTCAACAATTTCTAAATGGAAAATATGGATTCGCCCAATTTGGCGGATTTATTTGGAAATATGTTTAACCATCAAACTTCGACAGGACGCTCCGCAACAATCATGTCCGAACTATAAATAGTTTCATAATTCGAAACAGATAACCATTTATCGGGAGCAATAATGCGTGGATGCTCATGAATTGAGAAATAACGCATCCACCAATGAAATGTTGAAAAGACATGGCTTTTTATAATAGGTCATACCACAAGGATTATGAATATGTGGATGCTTCAAATAATCACCGCGGCGTACACATCCGTGTTTCTAGATTACCCAAAATTTCTAAAATGAATTCTTGCCTTTTATGTGAAAGATTAAATAAATCACGCAATTCTTCCCAATACTAGCCCAAATACAATTTGGAACAATTGATTTCCAAGTCAACCCTTAATATGAATTACTGTTATATCTATAGATTTAATTACATATCGATTTAAATATGCAGCTACGCGCGTAAATAATTTCCACAGCACTAATGTAAGAAATGCAGTTTCCTCCAACACTTGTCATTAATTTAGCCGATCGTCCTGAAAAATGGAAACAAACGTGCGAGTCTTTTGCACAGTTTCCAGTCAAACTAGAACGCCTAGATGCAGTCAAAGCATCGCCAGGTTGGAAAGGATGTACTGCATCGCATTTTAAAGCCATCAAACTAGCCAAAGAACGGAATTATGACTGGGTGTTGATTCTGGAAGATGATGCACAACTATCCAAAGACGGTTACGCACAATTTATGGAAGTTCTACCCACGCTTTACAGACGCAGAGAGGAATGGGATATTTTTCTGGGTGGTGCAACAATGGTAGAAAATGTGAAACAAACATGCAGTGTTCCGCGGCTGTACCAAGCTGGTGCATATACTACACATTTTTGTTTGATTCACAGGGGTGTATACGACAAGATTTTGAATACATATGACGATGGACCCATAGATGTGTATTACAAGAAAAAAATGCGACTTTGGATGACAAATCCACATATTGCAACACAACGTCCCGGACCAAGTGATATTGAAAATGGAAATACAAATTATAATAAATTATTTGATGATGCAAGTTGGAAATTATCAGTTATGGGATTTTTGGATATGTATAAATACGTATTGATTGCACTTGCCATTTCTTTATTCGGATCAATGTATTTCAAAATTTCTGTAATTCAAACATTTATACGTCGTGTTTTCCGATTTTTTACGGGGCTCCTATTCCGTCGGTAATAACCAATTGCGCTTGTTTTCTATACCTGTGTTTCCAACAATAACGATATTGTAATAAATTGATAATACAACTTTTTTGAGTATTTAGAGAAATGTTCAAAAAAGGGTTTTCTGACCTGCCTGAATCGAACAAGCGACTCTTGGAACTTTGTTTTTAGTAATAATTACTACAGTCCAACGCTCTACCAACTGAGCTAAGGTCAGTGCTAGCAGCACCAAGTCTCGATCTTGGGACCTTCCGGTTATGAGCCGACTGCGCTAATACCACTGCGCCATGCTGCTACAGAGATGAAAAAAGAAAAGAAAAAGGAATGTGGGATTAAATTTGGAAGAAATGAAATTATTCATTATTTATGTATTATAAAATTTTTATTTTATTGAATGTATTTAAGCAGTTGCAACAGGTGCAGCGGGCTTAATGTAGTGGGGCTTCAGGTAGCGTTGTAGGTTCAGGATCTTGAGTTCATCCTTTTCAGTCAGGTTCAGCAGCTTGCGCAGAGCAGCGTCGGCTTTGATGACTTGCTTGTTCATCAGATTGTTATCCTTGGCGTACTTGCATACGCGTGTGGTGACTTCAGAGCGGCTCAGAGGTGTGCCCTTGGCGACACCCAGGAATGTGCACAGAGCATCAGAGATAGGTGTGGGTTTGGTGAAGACAGTGTCTTTCTTGGGCTTATCAGCACCACCTTCAGTGGTGGAAGCCTTGCGGCGGCGACCCTTTTGAGCTCGTTTCAGTTCACGAGGGATGGCTTTTTCCAGTTTCTTCATGCTGGAGAACACGGTGCTCAGTGTGGAGCGCAGTGTGTTGACTTGTTCAACCAGGCTGTTAAATTCAGACACCACATTGACAGAGTCAGTTGTGGTGGATGTAGATTCAACTGCAGGTGCAGGGGCGGCTACTGGGGCAGGAGCAGCGACCGGTGCAGGGGCTGCGACGGGAGCAGGGGCAGCGGTTGTGGTGGAAGAGGCGGCTTTGCGACCCTTCTTGGAGGCGGCTGGCGCGGAGGAGGCTGAGGCGGAGGCGGACATCTTATATCGTGAGCCGAGGAACTTTTTCAGAGAAACAAACGCGGGTATGCTTATCCAACTGCTGGAAATGTGACATGTCATTTTTTTACTCCGGGAGCGAGAAAAAGCGGCGATTTTTGGTGCGTTTGATTTTTTCAAATCGCGTTTCCATCTAAAAATCAGAGGTTGCTTCAAAAAAGGTATTTTCCAAAATGATGTGCATGTATTTTGGAAAAATAAATCAAATTTCACTATATATTCAACCTTACAAACGAGTAATGTTCATTGGTCTAATTTAGCATTGACGAATGTCCTGACATACTTTGGTTTTCCAAATAAAAAATATTTAGATTAGATAAATAACAGGGATGCCGCAAAATATATTAGTTATGTCACCAGTAGCCGCAACAGCAGCAACGACATGCGCAAATATACGATCCCGAAAATACAGCACTGAAAAATGTCAAAATCCACCCACACACGGTGAATATTGCGGGGTACATTACAAAAATCCGAAACCCTGGAAACCGCCAACACTCGCTCAAAAAGCAAAAGCCGCAACACTGCGAACACGATCCGAAACACTATCCGCCAAAAAAGAAGTTGGACGAAAAGTATGGAATTGGTATCTCCAGGTTCGCGGACTCCATTTATACCGAGCACATGGACCTGCATATTTTGTAAGAAGTATAGCAACCAACGACTCCGATTTCTTTTCAGCCGATCCTGTGAGTGATATTAGCGGAGTAATGTTTTTTTCATACAAAGATAAGGATAATCATATTTATGCATTTGATATTCGTTCCATACATTCATTAATTCATCGTGCGCAAATTAGCGGAACATCGCCTCAAAATCCATTTACACGAACAAATCTAGATGTGGCTGTAATTCGACGTGTCAATGGGCGCGTAAAACAACTACGCGCACATGGAATTTCATGTGAATGGGCGCCACTTCAACCTCCAACACCTGACCAGCAATTATGTATGAAAATTGTGGATTTATTTCACCTTATTGATGAATTAAATTATTATTCATCGCCAGACTGGTTTTTAAAAATGGATTTGGATAATCATTTACGATTTTATACAGAATTACATTCTATCTGGACACATCGTGCAGGATTAAGTATGGCGCAAAAATCAGCAATTGTTCCTGGATTCACACAATTGTTTCGTCATCCTCCATGGGCACTACGAGGACAATCCCTTACAACAATGCAAAAATTAAATATGAATACTATTCGTACATTAATTACATCGGCTGAAGATCGAAATGACCGAATTTTGGGAGCAATGTATGTTGTCAGTACGTTGACATTAGTGAATGAAGACGCGCGTCGCGCATATCCATGGTTATATGAAAGTGTGTATGATATATCAGCCCCAGAATCGCCGCCACGAGATGCACCGGCTGAACGACGAAATGGTGTTCCATTTTTGAACTTTTTAGGAATTCAATGGATTCAAGAATTGTTACGAGCCGATACATTGCCTCCGCTGCGATTACCTCCGCCTGCAGCTGCGGCTGAAGAATCTGATGGTGAAAGTGGGAGCGCCGACGAACGTAGTAATGAAGAAAAATCAGGTGAGTAAGAATCTGGAATGTGTTTTCTCCCCTACACGGAACAAAATTGACACCCTATAATTCTATTAAAATGATAAGATAAAAAGGTTGATTACTATCTGATTACCAATTATTTCCTACACGAAAAATGTCCGTTGTTACTTCCTCCTCTTTTGATGCAAAGAAGCTGTCCGTAAGCGACGTCAAGAAGCTTGATAATGGTTCCAGTCAGGTGTACATTAACTACGATGGTAAGCGCCTGCGTCTGCAGGCTCCTCGTCTGACTGTACCCTATGACGCTGGTGATTACAAGGATAATAAGAAGTACAAGGTGTCGTTCAGTTTCAAGGGCATGGATACGAATCCCAAGGTGGCTGCGTATTTCAAGGTTCTGGAAGCAATCGACAACTTTGTGATTGACGCTGCTACGAAGAACGCCGCGAAGTGGTTCAAGATGCCTGGTGCAAGTCGCGATGTAATTGGTACGATTTATACCCCGAGTGTCAAGTACGCAATTGACGCAGCGACGGGTGATCGCAAGGATCTGCCCCCGACGCAGTCTGTGGCTCTGAAGACTCCCAAGGGCGCATTTGACACGGAAATGTACGATCACCGCAATCAGTCCATTGAAGGTCTGACACCTGTTGAAGTTCTACGCCGCGGTGCTGAAGTCACACCCATTGTGGATGCAACAGGTATTTGGATCGCCGATAAAAAGTTCGGTCTGTCTTGGAAGCTTCATCAGGTGCGGGTTGATGTAGCGGGTGAAGGCGGCGCAACTCGCGGCTTTCTGGGTGTTGAAGAGGATTCCTCATCTGTTCCCGCGGTTGTCGGCGGTGCTGGCGTAGCTGGAGGTGTGAGTGCTGATGATGAAGAGGATCTGATGGCAGCCGTTCTGCCATCCAAATCTGCTCCGGCTGCATCAGACGAAGACGACGAGGAGGACGACGACGGTGAAGTCATTCCAGCACCTCCTGTTCCCGCAAAGAAGCCTGTTGCTGCAGCTGCTGCACCGACTGCCACAAGCACAGTGAAAAAGGTGGTCAAGAAGGTGGTAAAGGCTTAGTTAATTCAAATTAATTTAATAAAAAATATAAAAAAACAAAATATAAAAACAAAATAAATTTTTTTGATAACGTATTATAGAAATAAATGTCGTGCAATATGGATAAAGTCCCCGAATGGGCGCGTTCATGGTGCTATTATTTTGCAGCAATGGCGTTTGTGACAATGCTAGCCGGTGTTATGACATTGTTTGTAAGTAAGAAATTAGGATTGGCTACAACTGTATTATCATTAGTGGCTGCATTAGTTCAAGCAGCAACAGGGATGACACTTTTTTACATGTGCAGAACAAGTTTAGCTGGAGCCGTTTCTCCTGATGCACGCGTTTGGTCCGCTTCGCCTGATCAAGGAGTTAAACACCAACAATTAACCATGTTTGGTTAATTGTTTCCATTTTTAATTATTTCCATTTTAATAAAATTGTATGAAATACAAGTATATTAAATTTACTAGAGATGTAAAAAATTGAAATGTCTTGATGGTTATCACATCATTCATGTGTTCCGCATTGACTTTGATTCAGCATTTCTTTCCATTTCTGAAACTTTCCAAGATGCAGCCTATTGTTCCTCATCTTGATCTGCCGGCTCCGGTTGCGTGGATGCCGCCGGATGATGATCTGAATTTTGACGAGGACTCGTTCAGGATCCGTGACCCGGGATTGGATATGCAGCCAGGCGATTTCCGTCATATTACCATGCGTGAAAGCTATCGTCGAATTGTAAAGACGATGTGGGTGGCTACGAACGCAACTCCGGATGCTTGGAATCGTCTGGCAGGTATTGAACTTCGTCCTTATGACGACATGTCAGTCAATGCAATTGAGGAGCGGCGGCGACTTGATGAAATGTGTGAGGAGATTATGACCCACGCTCCTTACGGTTTTGGTCCGCTGTATGGGGGTGAGTACAACCTAGCCCGCATAGCCTTGAGTGATGAGATAATGAAGATTGCCAAGTTGGGATGGCAGGGTTACATTGAAGCTGAGATTGCAGAGCGAGCTGCTGCTATAGCAGCAGGACCGTTTATTCCTGCACCGGTTCCCATTGTGGCTGAGGCGAACCTCCTGCCGATTCTTCCTGCAGCGTAGTAGTTTTAGTCATCGTCTGTGTATCCCGTGTATATTGAGGGCTGTTTTTGTGTATTTACTAAACAATAGTACAAACACAATAAATGAATTTAGCATCCGGGACTCTTTTTGTCATAACCTGCAAATGTAAAGTTGGTGTTGCAGGCGCATGTTCCGTCTGCACCAACTTGTTGACCAATTAACGCAGCGCCGAGTTTGGCATCTGTGGGCACTTGACCTGTGGGACCGTATCCTTTGAATCCATAACTGGGACGTTGTTCCGAAATCACTGTTTGCGGGTTTTCGGGGTATTGATCTGTTTTGCGCCAAACAAATGTAGCCAGTTGACGACGACGAGCCGTTGTTAAACTTGCATCGCGAATTGCAGTGGGCATGTTTCTGTTTTCTTAGTCGATATATTTTTTATTATGGAGAAAGTCCTGCAGCTTGAGCAGAACCTTGGAACCTTCGAATGGGAAGACAATCCGCAGTGGATGGTTTTGGAGAATTGTTGGGAATCCGTTCCGGACAAATGTATGGAATAGGAGCCGGTGGAAAATAAGCTGCAAATCGGGTTTCTGGATTGTAAGGATCCGATTCTTTTGTTAGAATTTCAGTTACACGTTGAACAGATGTTACAGACGCGGGCGTGTTAACTACATTAACAACAGGAGGTGGATTTCCTGGAGCCACTGGAATAATAACTTTTTGTCTTCCAACATTCGTAGTACATGTTGAATTGTATTCCACAACATTCGAAACACTTACAATGGCTGTACTACAGTGCCAAGTTGTTGTACGCACTGATTCTGGAATCGCACCCGGTTGCGTATTATCCAGTTTGGATACATGGTACGGAGGACAACAACGCTCAATAATTGTTTTCCGCGGCGGTGGACAGCGATTGTATTTTGTATACATTTCTTCTTATTCTCCTTATTGTTCAGATCCTAATTAATTCTTAAACTATACTAAGGATAAACCACCGGATGGTTTTTGGAGGTAAACAAATCAATAATAATATCATAAATAATTATATCCCAATTACTACCGATTCAATTATGGGTACAATACTCTTTATGTTTCTAACAATGATTGTTGTAGCATTATTGATTGCGGGCATCGTATTTTTAATCAAACTAGCACAACAATGTTTGAATTTACAGGAATCACAAGGATATTATGAACCGTTTGCATCCCCGTCATCAGCCGAAACATATAAGAAGGAATTAACAAGTCGGCTTTCTAAAATCAAACAACTGAATGAAGTGCTTGACGACAGTATTGATACATTTAATGACAATGTTCAAGATACATGCGAAGTATATGCACAAGTTGAGGATATTTATGTAGGAAATAACAGTGGTCCAATGACCGAAGATGAATATAATTTACCGAAAGAGGAATTGGATCGCCGACTTGCACGTCGTAAACAAAGCGCCAAAAAACGATTCCAAGATGCCCGTTCCATATATGGAACAAGTATAAATACACCTGTATACGAATGTTTTGAAAATCCTGATTCGATTCCAGATTTAGAAGATGAATTACGAACCGAATTAGAAGATTTGGAAACAAAAATTCAAAGCGTTCAAATTGGAACAATTGGACAAAAAGGTGACAGTCTGAATGCGCTTTTGAAATTCAATAATAAGTATATTAAAAAATCGCTTCAAGATATGGGAAATGAAAAAGCCCGGGTTCTTGAAGGATTTGCTGGATTACTTCCTCCATCTGAAAATCCACCACTTCAAACAGTGTCTGGTACTGCGTTATTGAAACGAGCTGACATGGCGATAAATAAAGCAAATGCAATTTATGCCAATATAACAACACAACAACAAACTGTGGCTCAGCAGCAAGAATTGGTTAAGGAAATAACAAAAACAACGTCACGCGTTGAATCTGGAAATGTGACAGCGGGTGATTTACAGGCTTAATTCGGATGTCAATATAGAAAGAAAAGAAATGGCTCGCACTCGGAAAGTAAAACATTCTCGTCGTCGCATTAAATATCATCAAAAAGCCGGTGGCGATTGGCAGTCGTTTTGTGCTGCTTGTGGAAAACCGCTTTCCAATTGGGTACTTGATCGCGATCCTTTTAACTTACCCCATGAACAAACAAAATGGATGAATGAAAATATAGGATTTGATCGCGCACACGGATTAATTGTTACGTTGGATGCAGATGATATGCTTGGATCATGTCCGGTTAGTGAAGAACAGTCCGATGAAATGAATGATATATTAGCTGATCTAGACGAACAAAAAGATAAAGACGGAAATAATATATATAATGTCAGCGAATTCCAAATTTTGAGTGAAACAAATGAAGATATTGATCCTGAGCACCAAATTGGAGGGATTGTCATACATAAAGCGTGTGTTAAACAATTAGAGCGACTTGGACTTGTAGTCAATTTCGATTTAGCGCAACGATTGTATGATCGTTGCGGCGGTACAGAATATCAAGGACAAGAATATGATTGGGAAGCTGCACTTGCAGCCAACCCGAATCATTACAAATCACCGCTACGCAGTAAATCAAGTGCGAACGAATTTCTATTTAGATGTGCACAACGTGGTGTACGTGAATTATATGTTGCTCCAGTCGTGCAAGAAGAACTAGCGCGTCGTCGCCGTATAGTAAATGCAAAACGATATGCAAATGTTACACGGAAACTGAACAAGCCGATGAATGTAAAAGCCAAAATCGGATCATATTTGAATGTAACTGCAAATACTCGTCCTGGAAATGTGTTTCGTCCTGGACCGATTCAAGAATATGTTGCACCTGAAGGTGGCGCAGGTGCAGCCGCCCGCAACAACAATTTTAGTAATAATGAAGGTAATGGAGGTAATCTAAATAATGTGAATTAAACCGCGGCTAAAACCGCGCAATTATGGAAATAATATATCCAATTGTGGAAACAATTCCACAAATTCCAGTTCCCCAAATTATTTCAAATCCAACATCCTTAATTGTCCAGCCGCCGGATAAATTCTGGACGGCGTGAAACGAAAACATAAAAAATCCAATTATGGATCCAAAAACAGCTGCAGCTGCTAGCGATTTGGAATCTTCTACTGCTCCATGATACAGTGCAACAACTAAGACAATATACACAAGTAATATAACAAAATATGATTTATTCATGTATTGAATTGAATTTCGTATTCCAGATGTATGCGAAAAATAGTCAGCACCCAGTAAACAAGTCAACATACTCAATGTTGGAAGTATAGAAGAAAAAATCATTGCTTGCTCTGTATTTCAAACATAAATTAATCGTGCTTTGTTGCAGCTGCTGTTGTTGACGGAACAACCTTAACATGTGTCATGGAACGAATACTGCGGGTTAGAATCAAATTGTCAAATGATTGTGGTATAAATTTATAAATTGGAATGGCTGTGGTATTTTTTATATTCGGTCCAGAGTACGGAAGCAGCGCTTGTTGTGCTGTCGTATGTTCACATTTCCATTGTGCAGGTGTTGATTCTTTGCACAGATACCACCGGTATTTATTGTTTGATTCTTCAACTGAATCAAGAAATTCAACTTTCCCGCCGCTTCGTTTTTTCAAATCCACTGTACTGGAATCAATGGTTAGTGAATTATTCATAGCCATTTTACTATGTTGCGTGTATATGATTATCATCTACGCGCAAATATGATGTTTCAAATTTTTAGAGTGTCCCCAAATGAACCTCGTGTCGGGTGACAGTTGATTCATATTCCACATGGGTCAATGTATCTGGATCAACAGCTGACATGGATTGAACAACGTGATGTGTGACAACATGTCCAGCCGGCTCACCTTCTTCTGTTACAATTGTGTTTGTTTGACTGACTGTCTGTTTTGTGGCTGTTACCGTTTTCTTGGATCGTCCGAGCGACGACGCTTTTTCTTTGACTTCGATCGGTGTGTCAGGATTTTTAAAGCGGATACCCATTGTTTCACGACCGCGTGAGCGTTTAATGGAAATAAATCCAAGACGAGATAATACAGGACTGGTTGCAATACTGCTGAAATTGGTTCCAAAAATACTGCGCGGCACAAATTTCAAGCACCAGTCTTCACAGCGGGCGTATAGCACCGTTGATAATTCTTTACCTTCGGGATCAACGACCAATTCATTGTCAATATATGCAAGAATCCAATCAGTAACCAAATTCTTCTTTGAATCCGGTGTTAGATGTACAGATTCAAGTGGATCCCATGTTGAGAGCGAACGCAGGAAAAGCATGACGCGTTCCGGTGTAGTCTGTTTCTTTTCGCGGGTGGCTGCGTGCCAAATTGCATTCCATGCGGGCAGCAGTGGATCAATGTCTTGGCGGAATCCCATTTTATTCCGTGCCCAGCGTTGCGTGTGTGTATTTAGATTTTCGTTCCCATTGTAATAATCCTTTTCTATATTGAACCCGCGGCACAATGAAATCATGTACCGTTGGAAAATATCTGCAGGACAGGGCTTGATGCTAGGATCTTCAGATGCAGATCCAAGCAACTGACTTTCAACTTGATGAATCAATTTAATAATTTGTCCATGCTTGTCGTGGATTTTGGGAATTGCGTCATGAATGAGCCGTTCATTGACTTTGATACGGCGGAAGACTGTAAATAGCCCTGAAATTTCACGTTCTGCTGCTGGAATCCACGGGCTCATTCCATCCACAAGGGTGCTATCTTGTGTGGCTAGATACCAATCAATTGTAGCTCGAATAAGACCATCGGCTGTTGGATGCTGGAACGCCCATGTTTCGGCACTTAGACGGCGTGCAACGACCATATCTGGATATAAATCGGTTCCAAGCAGATATTCCCATTTTTTACCAATCTCAGGATCCATCACAATTCGACTTCCGCGGCTGTTCCGAACATGTTGGACAGATGGTGTAAATACCCAGCCGATGGGCGTATATTCTTCCTCTTTCACAATACACGCCAAACCATTTTCTACTGGCTTTTTTTCTTCATATTCAGCGTCTAATGAACGCAAAAGTTCATTCACCCATTCTCTGCAACGATTAACTGTTCGCGATTTGAGTTTATAAAGATCTTCAAGCTCGTTCGGTTCTTCTTCGCCGGCTTCGCCCGTCCCCTTCTTTTTTCGCCGTTCACCATCATGTTTGAATACATTGAGTTCCGCGCGATTCTTTTCCATCAAACAGAGTTGTTCAATGTAATTGTAGTAGCGCTGGCGTTTTTCCGTGTCTTCCACAGCTGTTTCCAGATCGTAGTAGGGAAAGTTCCGTGGCACTTCGTCGTTTACATTGATTAACGTAGAATTGAATGATTCTGGAATGGGGTACGTCTTAATATCAACATCTGTAACATGCAGATCAAGGAGTCTTCGGTAATAAAAAAGCAAGTCTTCTTTGTCTGGAATAAAATTCAGAACCAGTGAACGATTCCAAACAAGTTGTTTTTCAAACACTGTTAGACATACAAGATATTGTTGCATCCTGTTTCAAATCTATCTATATTCACGCAGACTTTTCCTTAGACGGAGCGCGCCCCCTCCGGACAGCCCGGGTGATTTTGAAGTGGGGTGGGGTGGGAATCTATCCGAATGGGAGGGGTGCTTGCATGTTTAAACCCGTTTATGCCCATGCTTATACTTTAATAGAGTAGTACAATGACGGACAAAATATGTTGGAAACCGGAATATATACGCATAAATCGGGATTCAATAAATACATTCCGAAAATACCGTAAATCAAAAACGAGAGTTTTATGGATTACAATCGTCGACGTGTTTTGCGACGGCACCGAGCTGATCGTTTTTTGACGGTGGCGGCTGCAGGTTTATTGAAAAATTGCAGCGCTTTATTGCTTTCTTCTTTTAATCGTGCTTTGGTAAAATTATACAATTCTTTATCAACATTCATCTTACCTTCGTTCATGTGTTTTTTGTATTTTTGTAATTCTTCCAGATTTCGTAACATTTTTTCATTTTTGTTCGGCGTATAGGTATTTGTAAGATTTACACTCCAGACATTAGCAACATTTACGTCTGTTAATGGTTTATGACGACTCAGTGCATTTCTAAGACGACTTTTGTTATTGTTTTCCATTTCTATTTATTAATACGATTTTTTTTGCGTAAAAACATAAATTCTAAATTTCTAACATCTTAGTAAAATGAGTTATTGCCCGTCCGTAAAATGCAGAAATACCGGGTCAGGATATGTTAAACCGTCTGCATCTGGATCATCGCCAGCGGCTGTAGAATGTAATAAAAAACTGGATGAACTATTATCCGCACGTGCAATGCAGGATACTATATATTTTCCGCCCATTTGTTCCACTCCTGTCCTCACACCTGCGCAAACTCAACAGTCTGCTAATATTCACCCCCATCCTAAGAAGAAATAAACTCAAACAATTCACGAAGACTAAGAAACAAAATACTGAAATGAATACATGATGGCAAACTAAACTATAAATTAATTAAAATTATGAAATAATTTCATTTTTTCAAAAAATTGAGAACATTACATAAATTCAGATGTTTGATGCACAGGTTTATTTCTTATTTCTACCCATTTAATCAAAGATGATGGAGCCTTACGAATATACGTTGCAATTTATTTCCGTGCGTATTATCTGTCCAAAAACGCAAACAATTGTATTGGAAGCACAACGAGCTGTGCATTTTATTAATAAGGAGCCTGATTGGAAACATTTGGATGAAGTAGTTTCTATGTTTCTAGATGTACATGACATTGGGGAATATACACAGCTAGCCATTCCCCAACCCCATCCTGGCGGTGGTTGGCTGACCCACTCGTTTGACATGGGATGCCCCCGGCAGATTTGGATCCTCCCGGATCAGGTGGACAAGGAGGGGGCGTGAATTCCCTCACCCCCATTAGCCGCACCAGACGCGGCTTAAACCCACCCCCTCTAAAATTTTTTAGAAACCCAGGATATAGAAATGCCTCTCGAATCAGGAAACACACAAGCACCTGCAACCAGCAAAACCGTCATTGGTATTGATCTTGGAACGACCTACTCTTGTGTGGGGGTCTGGCAAAATGACCGCGTAGAAATTATTGCCAGTGACACGGGGAATCGTACGGTACCATCAATGGTGTCATTTACTGACACTGAACGTATTATTGGTGATGCAGCCAAATCCGCTGCAGCAGCCTTTCCACGATCAACTGTATTTGATGCAAAGCGCATGATTGGTCGTGAATTCAAGGATCCGCATCTGCAAGCAGACATGAAACATTTTCCGTATGATGTGATTGATGATGGCAAGGGACGCCCGCAAATTGTAGTGGAAACAAAAGACGGTCAGAAAAAGTTTTATCCTGAAGAAGTGTCTGCGATGGTTCTGCAAAAGATGAAAGCCATTGCGGAATCATATGTTGGAAAAACGATCACCGATGCAGTCGTTACTGTACCTGCGTATTTCAATGATGCCCAACGTCAAGCTACGAAAGACGCGGGACGGATTGCAGGTCTGAATGTGCTGCGGATTATTAACGAGCCGACGGCTGCTGCGCTAGCCTATGGGCTGGATAAGAAACGCGGTGAAGGTGAGAAACATGTGATGGTGTTTGATTTGGGTGGTAAAGTCACTGCTTGTGCTGCATAAAGTACAAGTGTTCTGCTTCCCAAAGTTGTATTTTTGTATACAACAAACAAATCTGGTGAACTGCTGGAAACTCCTTAGAGCCAATTATACCACAACGGGATAACCTGTTAATAGGTTGTGAACGTGAAGGTTTAAAAAATAATTGGATTGGACAATCAGCAGCCAAGTCCGTAAGGAAAGGTTCAACGACTAGGTTGATTAAAATTGATTAACCCACGAGTGCCAGAGCAAGTTTCAACAAATTATTTCTATGTCAAGTTGTAGAGAAAAGATGGAAGAACCACCAACTATAGCCCATTATTCGGAATCGATCGTTAAAGTATTTGATAAAAAAACGAACGATGAGTTCACAACCAAGCCTCGAAAAATCGAAAATGTTACACACAAGTATTCTAATACGAAAGTTCCAGTTCCACGATTTATTTTAGATGACGTTATCGTTAAAAAAAACAACTCTATTGTTATTGGGTATGAATGTATAAATTGTAAGGCGGTCAATCAAATAACATTAAATTTATTTATGAGAAAGGTGAAAAATGGTATAAAGTGTTGCGATGCGTGTAAAAATCTGGACGAGGTAAAACGCGCTGAACACACTGCATATATGCTTGGCGAGCGTATTATAGAAGAAAGCCCTAAAAGATGGTTTGAAAAAACGTTAGAAGAGCGTTTAATTGAATCAATTGAGTTATTTGATAAAGAAGACGACGAATTTAAGAAACAATATTTTACAAAACATATGACATATGATGAGTTTGAACGAATTAAAAGTAAAATCAAATCAATTGGAAATGGAAAATTAAAGTCATTGGACGATTACGATTATATTCCAAATTTTAAAATCTGGAATCAAACAAAATTTACACCGATTTTAGTGTCGAAAGATAAAACGACATATGAAAAACCCAATTACATAGAATGGGTTTGTGAATCGTGCGACAATCATTTTGTGAATCGTGATATAGAAATCCAAAAGAACAACATTAAAATACTTTGTAGAACGTGTGCATTTTCGAATAAAACATTTAAAATAAAATCTATGAAATCACCATGGGGTAAAATTATATATCAGTCTGTTCAAGAACATAGATTCATTAAATGGTGTATTGAAAAATCTATAAAAATATTAAATGGACCAAATATCGAGTATACATGGAAAGATAAGGTTCATAAATATCGTGTAGATTTTCAATTACCTGATTTGAAATTGTTAATTGAATTAAAAGATAACCATGTGTGGCATAGAATTCAAATAGAAAATGGAAAATGGGGGGCTAAAGAAGAATGTGCAAAAAAATGGTGTGAAGATAATGGTTGGAAGTATGAAATAGTATTTCCAAAAACTCTAGCAACTTGTAAAGAAATGATAGAAACTTGTAAGATATAGTCTGACCTTACGTGAAAGCGTAAGAAGCAAGGATAAAGAGCCTTGCGATAACAAATAAAGGTGGGAACCTTTGACGTATCTCTACTAACTATTGAAGACGGTGTTTTTGAAGTCCGTGCTACTGCAGGGGATGGACATTTAGGCGGCGAAGATTTCGACAACCTAGTCGTCGACTGGGCAGCAGAAGAATTCCGTAAGAAACACAAAATTAACATTAAAGACAACGCTCGCGCACTCCGCCGTCTCCGCACAGCCTGCGAACGTGCAAAACGCGTCCTTTCCTCATCCACACAAGCCGCAATTGAAGTGGATTCCTTGGCGGAAGGCATTGATCTGAATCTGACAATTACTCGCGCAAAATTCGAATCGCTATGTGATTCCCTATTCCGTAGCTGTATGGGACCGGTCGAGCAAGTCCTGCGCGATTCCAAGATCCCTAAAGACAAGATTGACGACATTGTGCTGGTCGGCGGTTCATCGCGTATCCCCCGCGTCCAACAACTCCTGAAGGAATTTTTCAACGGCAAAGAACTCTGTCAATCCATCAACCCAGATGAAGCCGTAGCGTACGGTGCAGCCGTCCAAGGCGCAATTCTGGGCGGTGTGAACAGCGCCAAGACAGCCGATATTATTCTACTGGATGTGACACCACTGACGCTGGGTATTGAAACAGCCGGCGGCGTGATGACCCCGCTGATTAAGCGCAATACAGCAATTCCAACAAAAAAGAGCCAAACATTCTCAACATACAGCGACAACCAGACACAGGTTACAATTCGTATTTTCCAAGGTGAACGTGCACTGACACGCGATTGCGATTCAATGGGTCAATTTGATCTAATGGGTATTCCGCCAATGCCTCGTGGTGTTCCACAAATTGAAATCACATACGATTTGGATGCAAACGGTATTCTCAATGTAAGTGCTGTTGAAAAATCTACGGGTAAATCCAGTAAGATTACGATTACCAGCAACAAGGATCGTTCGAAAGAGGAAATTGAACGCATGATTCAAGAAGCTGCGAAATATGAAGCCGAAGACAAAGCCGTTTTGGAACGCACAGAAGCACGCAACGGAGCCGAGGCGTATCTCTACAATGCACGTAATTCCATCAATGAAGAAAAGATCAAGGAAACACTCAGCCAGACAGATCGTGATGCAATTGAAACAACAGTAAAGACAGGTCTGGAATGGCTCGATGAAAATCGCGAAGCATCCGTGGATGATGTCAAAGAGAAACAAAAAGAATGGGAAGAAGCCATTCGCCCAATTATGATGAAACTGTATGCAACACAAGCCGGTAAATCAGATCCTTCGGCTGCAACGGAGGGAGCAGCAGGGGCAGGACCTCGCGTGGAAGAAGTGGATTAAACGCTGCATTATTTTTAAATGTATTTATAATTGTATTAAACTATAAATACATTGGATAATAAAAACAATATGTTCAAAATTCTAGATTTTTTAGTCTGAATCACTTGAATCCACTGCAGCACGCATAGTATTCCCCAGATCCCTATATTTACGAATCATTGCAACCAATGCTTCGTAGATAGGATTATCTTCTTCTTCAAACATATACCGCAGAAGTTGCGGAGGGCAATAATTGCAGTCATCTGTGATCTTTGTACGCAGTGCATCAATATTATCACTCGTTGCACGATCAGCACCGTACAAATTGAGCGGATGAGAATTGTCTGAAATATCGAGTTCACCTATGTAGAAGAGCGGAACAAAGAATGTATGAAATTCTTTATACTCAGACTCTTCTTCAAAACGTTCGCGTACCGCCGCCCAAAATTCTTCCTGCTTGTCCTGAAATTCATTGTATGTTGTGGGCATTTCTGTGTATGTATTAATGTATACTAACATGTATACATAAGTTTAAGTACGTTCAATTTTATGTCGAAGGCATCTGGATTGCTGGTGGAATTGTAGGTGTACCAGCCGTTGGACCCGTGCCCCATCCAGGATTTTCAGGCGATTTCGGATTAGCTAGGAACATGGGTATATATCGGAGGGGCACAGGTTTGATCAAATAACTGGAACGTCCGAATTTTCCGGGTTCCAAGTACGCGTTCAAATAATCTGACGGTTGAAAGAAATTCATTGCAATATATTGAACTCCAATTTTCATGGATTCATCAAAATTCCAATTATTTTTATCCGTTTTGGAATCTTCACTCAACGGTGCAACAAACGCCAGATTTTGTTGAATATCCGTGATTGCTTTTTTGCGCGATTGTTCGTTCAATCCCATTGCATCATTTGTTCCCCATTCCAGTTTAATACCATCATCCGGTCCAATATTGATGTAATCATTCAAACCGTGTCCACTAGCCAGATTATTGCTTACAACAACAACTTTCTTGAACAGACTTGTTATGAATGTGGAAAATAGACGATTTAAGTCGCCTTTTTGACCACGGCAATTATTGAATGACGCATCCAAGCGATACGGTTCAATACAGGCTTGCAGTGCAGACAACACACCATCAAATGTTTGACGTTTAGGGTTTCCACGAAATCGCAGATACAATACAACAGTATCATTGAATCCTGGGCGACTGGATTCAAATATTTCAAACATGATTGTTTTCAGGACTTTGACAAACGGAGCCGAATTCAAGGAAATCCGACGCCAAATACTTCCAGATTCAACAATTTGTAACACAGGCGAAAAGTTTCCACCAGGTGTTAAATCTGGCCAAATATCAAACACAAATGCACGTGCGCCAGCTGCAACTGCAAGACGAGCGGCTTGTTCGGAAACAACGCCGTCTTTACCTGGTAAGAATATTCCAGTCGCATTTGCAGTTGATATATAGAAATTTGTCAAACACAAATGCGTATCAGGCACGCCGGCTTTTTTAAGTTCGGACAAATATGTCGGCAAATCAATACGTTTGTCACGTTTCATATCATAGTCGGCTGCTTCTTTTGTTTTGTCTTTCACAATACGTTCAATATTGGAAGGTGTTTCATAATAAGCTTTATAATTACCATACCATACAAAAATTCCAATTAATATTGCACTTGTAATTACAATCATAATAATTGTTTGCCACCCGCCACCAACTTTTTTACCCATTGCATCTAGTGTATAGCCAGCTTTATCGCCAACTCTAGAAAATATTTGTGCTACTTCTGGATTAATACGGGGCATTATCCACCTCTATTCTATGAATTTAAATTTAGTGTCCAGACCCAGCCCCAGCTAGACGATACACAAGGGCTAATTTATCCATTGCGGAAATAACAGGGTGTCCACCGGGTTTGGTCCCTGATTTTTGTTGGGGTCCATCAGTCAGCCCGACCATTGACGGCGCTTCCAAAACAAATCGTCGGGCTTCGGTCGCAATTGTGGAATAAATTGCATCAATTCCAGATACTGCATTTCGTACAGCTTCATGTGATGGAACTGCAACAGGTGCATGCACGGTTAGTGAAACTTTGCGCTGCATAAATTCTTGTATAGAAATGGCGATAGCACAAATACAATCACGCCGACCACGTTGACCCAGTTTTGTCCATGTTAGTTCTAAACAACCAAACAATCCATTTCGTTCTTCCACACTTAGATACATAACTTCATTGGAAATATCACGCAGTATATCAATTAAGAACCAGACTAAACTGGATTTTTGTTTCTTGGTTAAATGATCGGGTCCGCGTTCTTTTCCAGACGGCGCATCGGGCTGACTATCGAGTGTCAGCAACCAAATAATCCAAAACAACATACGTCCCTGTTGATTGGATCGGAGGGCGTGCTCAAATTCATTGCCAATTGTGCGTAAATCAGCGCCGTCATGTAGGGCTGACCATACACGCCGGGTCGATATTTGTTCGCCGGAACCACCACCCGAACGTAATCGCACACGCATAGCTTCCGCTTCACGATAACAATCAGCTGATGTTGGAAGTTCAGGAAGGGGTCGTTTTGTAGCCAGCACCAAACGTGCAACGGCTTCTGCAACTAATTGGCGTACAACCGGTGTATTTCGTACACATTTAATATCACCGTTGCTTTTTGTCCAAAACATGCGAAGTTGATGGATTGTATTGAACCAGAATCGTGTCCAAGTAGGTAAATTTGGACCAACATGAAGCGCCCATGCATGATACATAAGTGCTTCCAAACGCCCAAGACCAAGTTCGGAACATACTAATTCAGCTGCCCAACGTTGTGAACGAACCATATCAGCGGCTCCAATTGATTTAATCAGTGCACCAGCCACATCGCCCCAACCATAACCGCAAAGCGTATGCTTGGATGTTGCACGCGGGTCTTCAACCGGCGCGCCGCTAGCGGGACGTATTGAGGTCATATGAACTATAATCTATATATCAAACCGGAATTTCATGTTACGTTTATGCGCGCGGTGAAAAATTCATGCGCTTCAAGTAGGAATGGCAGGTATTGATCCGCTTGATACAATTCAAATTGTGTTGGTTGTCCTGTTAGCCATTTTGATTGCAAATTATGTGTATATGCGTTGGAGTATGCGTGTCAATCGGATTGCAGATTTGGATTTAGCCACAATGTATGAAGGATTTAGTAATCCCGATGATGCCAGTGGAGAGAATAAAACAGCAGTATATGGAAATGATCATTTATATGACGAATTTTATGCGAAAGTGTATGACAAATTGGTAGATGGAAGCGCCCGATCTGATGCAGAAACTGGGTTAACACTGGCGTGGTTCAAAGGATTTTATCCAGAAGTGAAATCTATAAATGTTTTGGATATTGGATGTGGAACAGGACATGATGTGAATTTATTTGCAAAAGCGGGTGTGGGCAAAGCCGTTGGTCTGGATCAATCCGATGCAATGATTGCAATGGCTCGTAAAAATTATCCAAAACGTGATTATCGTGTTGGAGATGTAGAACAAATTGGACAATTTGCAGCAGGCGAATTCAATTTAGTAACATTGTATTACTTCACATACTATTATTTACAGGATCCCGAAATGATGTTCCGAAATGCGTTCCAATGGTTACAACCCGGTGGTGGTCTTGTAATTCATTTGGTCAACAGGGAAAAGTTTGACCCCATTTTGGAATCTGCATCACCATTTGTTGCATTTAGTGTCCAAAAATATGCAAAGGAGCGCATTAAAGAAAGTAAAGTCGCATTTGATAAGTTTGATTACACCGCCAGTTTTGAGCTGGAAGGATCAAAAGGCGAATTTATTGAAACATTTAAATTCAAAAATGGAACACGGCGTAAACAAGTGCACAGCTTACGTATGCCCAAAATGGAAGAAATTGTTGCAAAAGCGGAAGCCAATGGATTTGTATATAAACAATTTATCGACTTGACTGCAATAGGATATGAATACCAATATTTGTTCTGTTTCGTCCGGTAAAAAATCGCAGAGTAAAATAAAACATGTACAACGCGGATCGCAGTGCGTCGGGTCGTACACGAATGCTGAAAGCCAAAACACTCGCAGCATACCATGCTCTCAACCCTACGAAAAATGACTACGGTGGCGAAAAACCATCGAGCGCCTTGACATTGTTATTACGGAGTGTTGGAAGTAATAAATTATGTGGACAATGTGTGACGTGTGAACCAGTGTGCGATTTATCTGAAGCGTTTATTCTTCCATTTACACCTGAACAAATACCTGAGGTCGAATCATTTTTGTTTGATGTTACAGGACAAATTATTACAGTCCCATTGCCTCCAGACGGATACCCTGAAGACCGATTAGGAGTATTTTTATTTTTTCCAGAAATATGTAACACAACATCATATGTTGCACAAGTATATAATCCTGGTTTAATTTCAGTTACACAACATTTTTTAGGTGTTTTCAATACTGATTTTTTGTTTGCACGCACAGGGTTTATTATTATTTATCCATCCGAGGAATTATCGGAATTAACTGTGACATTAACAGCCTCAAACGCTTGTAGCGAATCAACAACAACCGCATCGTTTGGATGTTTTCTTGAAGGTGCACCGGTCGCCATGGCAGATGGTTCCTCCAAACCCATTGAAGCCGTGGAAATAGGTGATAAAGTTCGTGGTGCATTTGGTGAAGAAAACACAGTTATGGCTCTCCATCGCCCCCCATTAGGGGCTGGATGCATTTTGAATATTAATGGTGAACACAAGACAACAACACACCACCCCCATGTAGCGGCTGATAAAAAGATTTATTGTGCTGATCCCAAATTAATCAACAATTTCACATATGGAAAAGAACACATGGTTATTGTAAACAAGAGCGGACGTAAAGAAAAACGCACCATGTATGGGTTACACAAAGACCGAATTTTGAAACTTGAGGTCGGTGTTGAACTTCAAACAGTCTCTGGTGCACGTCGTGTGGATACGCTGGAAACAATTAAAATGTCGCCATTTACACAAGTCTATCATTTGGTAGTTGATGGAAGTCATACATTTAATGTGGATGGATACGCAGTCACTGGGTGGCCGCGGGAGGATGATTTTGATTACGATGCATGGGCAGCGAGAGTTTAAATTTTAAATTTATAAATAAGTTTTCAGATTTATATTGATTATAAATATGGAAAACGTGTTATATCAAAAATGTTCTATAATTTTCTTGTTTTTCGTCGATTCCGACGTGCGCGTGTACGACCACGACGTGTTGTTGCAGCAAGATTGATTGCCGCTTTATATTGTCTTGCTAATTCTTTCTGTTCTTCTGGTATATAAATAGCACGTTTGACCTTTTCATGTAAAAAAGGTGTATTTAATACTGCATTCAATGCATTTTTTCCAGGATTTTTTGATATATATTCTGTATAAGGTTCCCTTGTATTTTTATGTTCTTTCAATCTATTGTTTAAATATGTATGCACTTGGCGACGTAATGATATTGCGTGTGATAAATAATCTGGTGGAGCGGCTCTCATACCAGGAATGCTTGCTCTTGCTGGAGCAGCCGCTGCTCGTGCGACTGCAGTTTCTAATCTTCTACCGAACTCATTTGCATTTGCTGGCGAACTCGCTGATTTATTCATTTCTAGTATATAAATATATTTTTTATAGCTTGTCAACCAATCGATCTCCAGAACACTTGACTAGTTGTGAACTCAGATGCTGAGTAGCAGCCGCACGGTAATTGTACGCGCACGAATGTTGTTCAGGTAGACGATGTCCAGGGCAGAAGGATGTACCGCACCGACACACAATAATTGAATCCGTCGGCTTCATGCGATACTTGCATTCACCGAATGGACAACATTTCTTCTTCTTTTCGGCTACACCAGTTACCGGACTCGCATCGGGGGGAGAAATCGTGGAACTCATAGTAAAGGATGATTGTATGAAAAGACTAGAAAGAGAAACGTAGACAGAAATTCATCTAATTCTATTTTAGCCGAATTCAATTTTTCCAAAAGCATGAGTTTCTGGTCAAATACAAACGCTGCACCGCAATGGTGGCATACATTATTTCCAACAAAATCAGGATATTTACGCGTAATGCCAGCGGATCCACCCATACTTTCATCCAAAAATTTAGTCATTCGACGAGCCTCGCTTTCGGCTGCTGAACAAATCGCTGCATTTTGGAATACATATTATGCAGGAAGCGATTGGTATATGGATGTATCCGTTGAATGGGTCGCAGCCTATCTACGCGACCCTGCTGTAATTGTATTATATGCACATGATCCGGGGCTGAATATCAAAGCAACAATTGTAAGTAGTCCAGTATCGTTAACGCCAGTCACAATGTCGCATGGTGGTCGAATTCTGCTGCGGTGCATTGAGGGATTGTGTGTAGCCGATGACATGCGTGGCGGCGGATTGGCTGGAACAATGATATCAGCAGCCGATTATTATACATCGCAATCTGCACCGCAAGCACATATTTGGTGCCGCGAGCTTCCAGTAGATCCAGGTGTATTTACAACAGCCGCTTCCATCAAGACGTATGCGTATATTTCAGGCGTAGCAGCTGCGGCTCGCGCAACCGCGATAGCTGAACGCGTCGATTGGAATACATTTATTCAATCGTGGAATCCGTATCGGCACTCAACTGCAGCCTATTTGGTAGTTGCAGAAACTCCACTAAACCGAAATTCAGGAATAGATGTTTGGAATATAGAAATGCGCGGACGTAACTATACCGTTGTTGTACTTCACACACATCGTCGTATCAAGAAAACGCATCAACCGATTTATGAAATTGTATGGTCGTCGCACATTAATGAGCAAGTATATACAACTGTGAGCGCTCAATACAAAAATGGAGTGATATTTACTACAGATGCAGATGCGTCATGGAAGGCACAGGGATGGGTCTATGGACGTTCTGGAGTGCATGCGACATACATGTATAATTATTTACCTCCAATCTTTCGAAATTGTGAATTTATTATGATACGCGAGGAAATTTAGATTTTAATTACGCTTACTCCAATTTCGTTTGTAAAATGTACAACCAAATCATCATTTTTGTAATCATGAATGTATTTGATTTGACGTATTCCAGCCGCAAGTAAAAGTCGGCAGCAAATTACACACGGGTAATGTGTAATGTATGCAGTACAATCCGCACATGAAACCCCGCGTTTTGCACAATCGGCTATTGCGTTTTGTTCAGCGTGGACAGTGGCTTGTTCGTGCCCATCACGAACAATCGAAGTATGAGTACAACCAGGCAAGTATCCATTGTATCCTTGACTGACTATACGATTATCGCTGACAAGTAGGCATCCAACATGAAGTCGTTCACACGGACTTCGTGTTGCAGTTACTTGGACAATTTCTTTGAAATATTCATCCCATGATGGTCTATGTGCCATGTTAGGTTTTTTTGGTTTACGTGTTAAATGTTGAAACTCACTCAATTTTTATTTAGAAAGAAACGCGCCTGTATTTACAATCAATTCAGGTTCTAATCCTAATCCTGCACCTTTTAGTTTTTGAAGTGTTGTTACATAAATAGATTCAACCGCAAAATAATGTTTTACCAGCATAGTACGTGCTTCTTGTATTAGAGATTCTAATAATTCCATAGATCCATGTTTATCCGTTGAAAATGCATCATTCAGAATCCATTTTGGTTCTTGTCTATAACCCATTAATTTTGGAGTTATTAATTTTTGCGTTATAAATTGAACGACAGCTTGCATGTGTGAATCATATAAATCACGAATCGATTTATGCGCGTTTGTTAATGTTTCAATAAACACAGGATTTGAAATTACAAATTCAGGACGTTTGCATAAATCCGCTAGTTCTTCTTTCGCGGTAGTGAATTTTAATTCATTGAATGATGTTGATGCTTTTGATTCAACCACTGGTTTCATAATGTTACGAATTACAAATTGATCCACAATTTTCTGATATTCAAATTTTGTAGTTGTTTTACTTTCATTACCCTTAATGTCCTTAAAAAGTGTATCAAGAAGAGCATATGATAATATGCTTGTAACAGGTTTATCTGCCCATTCATCATTACAAAATGCAGTATTTAACAACGGTTTACCATTTTTAGTTGCAGTTGATGTAGCCAGTAAATAGGATCTATATTGAGCAGGTGATGTATTTTCATCTACTGATTTTAATACTTCTGAAATACGCTCAATCCGATTTTTTACGGATGATGTTATATTATCTAATGGATAAAATGGATTTTCAGATCCTTTGTATTTTGCAAATGAATTCAGTAAACTGCTAACACGTTCATTGAAAGGTTGTAAGGAAGATGAATTATCAGCTGTATATGTCATACCGTCTGTTCGTAGTGTAAATTCAAATGCACCTACTGGTAGAGCACCGCCAACAAATTTATATGTTTTTCGGCGTCTTGAATTACGATATTTTCTGGTTGATCTACGTTTACCACCTATTTGTTGACTAGATGTAGCAACAGATGCAGTTCCAGCAAGACCAACTCTAATGCCTGATGACGCGGCATTGGAACTTGCGTTAGAACTTGCGTTAGAACTTGCATTAGAAATTACGTTAGAACTTGCATTAGAACCAACTCCAATGTTAGTTGTTTGAACTCCCGTAGTAGCATAACCAATTGATTCTACAGGTTGAATGCATGTATTGTTAGCAGGATCACAATAATATAGCGTTACAACAAATTCATCTTCCTTTATTATAAATTCTTCTTTTTGTTGCTGTTCTTGAAATTTTTGATATTCTTCGACTGATTTAAATTGCGGTAATGGTAATGACGAAGTTTGCATTTTACGAACACGTTTAGGACCAAATGTGATCCGCGCAACTCCTGTTTCCATCATATTTCCATTAAATACAATACTTTGTTTTGTATCAATAAGAACGTCATTTGATTTTATATACATAAGATTTGGGCTACTTGCTACAGAACCATAACCGTTAATTTTAGTTATATCAAAGTCAAGTTTCATATCCGATACTTTTGGAATAAATATTTTATCCCCAGCGCCATCAAATTTCATTGTTTTTGAAATTTTCAAACTTGATACAAGCGCAAAAATCAATGTTGTAAAACGTACAATAAACCACGCGATTTGTTCACATAAGGCTACACGTTTTTTGTCCTTTGTAAATTTTTCATTATATACAGATTTGGGCAAATATGCAAGTTCTGCAATTTCACTAGGACTATCCGGATCCGGGAATTTCAATACTTTAAATTCCTTTTTCAATCTTGTAGATAATACAAGAAACATGTTAGTACAATTAATCTCTGAGCCACCTTTATAGAGAGACATCAATGACATAATATTTTCTTCACTCATAAGTTCTGTAATCAAATCATTCAAAATAATAAGAGTTTGATTTTGTTTTGTTCGTAATGAAAAAACACCATAACGTTCTTTTTGTTGTTCTGTGGCTCCTGGTAATGTTGAGTATGTTGCACCCATTCCCTATACTTTGGAGAGATTAATTCCACACCGTTTGAAAAGCACGGGTCGCCAGTCTTTTTCCCTTGTCAGGCGATTCATATTGCGAGACAGCGTAGCAGCACTAATATCACACACACGTGCAACATCTGTATTTGATTTATTGATTTGTAAATGCGCACACGCAAGCGAAAGGGCACAAGCCGCCAGTGATTGTGGCGTTGCTTCAGGACAGACCCCAAATTCATCAATGGCTGAGCCGAGACCACCAGCCAGTTCCAATATAGTTCCATGCAGACTACGTGGTGTTTCCAGTTTATGAATAGCCGGTTCCATATAATGTCGGAAATTGGTGCTGGGTGTGTCATGTACTTTTTCGTCGGGAGCCGCTGTGTGTAAATGTTCATCAAGCAGTCCGGAAAACTGTTTGACTCCGCGTGTAATCAATTTGACATCAATTTGGAACATTTCTGCAATTTCGCACGGCTTGCGTGGCGTGCCGTGGCGTTTCAAGCTTTCATACAAACACGCCGCTAACAGGGCATCTTTTTGCTGTCCGCGGCAAATACAGAGCGGTGAAACTTGTGCATACAATTGTTTTGTTTCTTCCACGATTGCATTGCTGATTCCTGCATTACTTGCACGAACTTGAAGCATTTCAAATACACCCCATAGTGTTCGTTCGCGGTAGGGCATAACTGTCCACAAGTGATATTGACGAATGCGACGCATGACTTTACTATCGCCTGGACGAACCATAATTCGTGTACCCAGTGATGATTCAGGAAGTAGAGGATTAAGAGGATTGCCTACACGCGTCGGATCCGGAGTACGATCTTCCGATCCAAACCAACGATATTCAGCCGATGTGTCGATCAAATATCCAAGATGTGTTCCACATGCAGTACATATAATTTCGTCTTCGTGAGTTTGGACATGTGCGCCGGACTCGCATGCGTCGCAGTAATGCCCACCGCTCCCTAAAGCAGACGATTCACTATCCTCAAAGGCAGCGGCTAAAGCACAAAGATCTTCACCGGACGGATTGGACGTAGCAGAGTGTGTTTCAGAGGATGAACCTCCGCAAACTCCTGGAAATAACATTGCCATATTTGTTGTTTTTGCAAATACGTTTTTACTAAACACCTGAAATGTTTAAACGGAGTCATTTTTTTATTCGCAAAAATTAACCGCATACCATACAAAGGATGTTGGGTCCGGAATACAGTTATGCAGATGAGCTGAAAACGCCGTCAGAACTGGGAATAGGTCGCGACGGTTCATTTGAAGGAATTATGCGAGCTGTGGCTGGTGTGAATTATTATGTGGATGCTATTGGATTTGGACAATCCACAGGATTAGCCAAAGCACAAGGTGCGCGGATGGCGCAACAACCGCTCGGAGTCCGGTTTTTCACCAATACAGGCGCAAAATGCAGCAATGGAGCGGATATGTATGAATATATTGATACAGTTCCAAAAGGACTCCGCGGTCGTGTCGGAGAAGAAGTAAAGAAAACTATGGGTGTTGATTTTCGTGGTTTAGCCCCCGGTATTGTGGAAGATTCTGCAGCTGCATTGGATCCGCGACCTTTTTTTCAAGCCGCAATTGGAAGTGGATATTCACAATGTAAAAAAGTAACACTCCCGATTGGTGATATGGAAGGCAAAGTTCAATCGCCGTACACAAAAGATAAAAACGGACAACCTGTACGTTGGAACGGTGAAGGAGCTGCAGGCAACTATAAAATGATCAATGGAAAACCCCATCAAACACGTTGGGTATTTGATAAATACATTAGTCAAGAGGAATACGAAAAAGTACCGAAAACAGAAAAACCGGGCACAGTACCTGAAGGATTTTCAAATCCAATAGAAACGGATCGTGTGATAGCAGGAGCCCTGTTTGCAGTATTGTTTCTGGGAACAGTTGTATGGGTGAAATCACACGACTAATGCTTTTCAAATATTTCAAACAACGCCAAAATGAATATTGTTTGAAATATAGAATTCAAATATTTACATGCGCTTGGTGAGTGCATTAAATACAGCCAGTGCGCCCAAACCTCCTAGACCTTGTGAAATGATATAACCAGCTAGATCGGCGTTTGTCAGAGCCCCTTTTGCCCAGAACATTAAACTGACAGCCGGGTTGAAGTGTCCGCCGCTAATTGCGCCTCCCAAAAGAATCACAGCCAGTAACGCCAATGCAATCAACACAGGTTGACCGGTTGCTACAATCACAGACAAGAACAAAAATGTTCCCAAAAATTCCACGAGATATTTGAGCATTTGTATATTATGTCGGAAGAATTTGTTTCCAATATGTATAAAATGGGCATCCCGTTCACACCTGCATTTCTTGCGGTAAAACTATTTGATATTGGATATGTCACATTTCTGTTTTTCATATTTGGTCTAGTATTTGCAAAAGGATTTGATTTGCTATATGGTAAGTTTGACAAGACTAAATACAAAAAAGAATCAAAATGGAAATTATTCTTGGAAATATTAGTACATGTATTTGCAATTGGTGTGGTAGCATATATTTTGCGAAATGTTGTTGAATTGATCCCATTTCCACTAGAAGGTGTTGCAGGATTCCGGCATTCACTTTTGAAAGAACTGGAAGGCGGTCATGTAATGACCATTGTATTAATTCTTTTCCAAAAGAACTTGGAAGAAAAAGTCAAATATTTTGGTGAATCAGTGTTGGAAATTAAGTAGATTCCAAAAAACCAAAAACGCCCTAGCCAACCGTTTAGAGTCGTGTCAAGCTTTTGCATTCATCCACTTCTCTACACGCAAATCTACGTTGTATATATAAAAATGGATAGAACACAGTTTACGCCTTTTTTGCACCACCAGTCAGCGCTGCAGATGCAAACGCCGTTTCACGACCCAGAGAACGTAGACGAGAATCGGTGAGTAGTCGCGATGAAATGGACATGGATTCCAGTTCTTGTAGGAATAGTTTGTATGCGTATGGTACACGGACAGTTGAGAATTCAGCGTTCTCGCAAGTCATGCACTTGTAAATACCGGCTTTCGGGTTGACGAGCCCAATCAGCCCACAGGATTTACAGGCATAGCATTGGAAGTTGTCGGATTTCTCCATCATGATTTCTTTCAGGAACTCGGTTGCGCCATGAGCCACCATGCAATCACGCTCCATTTCACCAAAGCGCAAGCCGCCATCACGCGCGCGACCTTCAGCGGGCTGGCGGGTAAGCATAACAAGTGGACCTGAGCTGCGGCTATGCACTTTATCATCAACCATGTGTTTGAGGCGCTGGTAGAAGATCGGTCCCATAAAGATACTTGTGGGCATCTGTTTGCCCGTAGTACCGCAATATAGAACTTCATTTGTATACGGTTCCAATTTCAGATCATCTCGCAGGATTTTACTGAGTCCGTCAACACTGACATCAGTAAATGGCGATCCGTCGCCAACTGCACCAATTTCCGAACCAATGCGACCCATGAGGGTTTCCATCAAGTGTGCAATTGTCATGCGGCTGGGGATGCAGTGGGGGTTGATGATGATATCAGGGACAATGCCATTGGCGGTCTGTGGCATGTCCTCGGGTTCGAGGATCATTCCCACTGTTCCTTTCTGACCGTGGCGGCTGCAAAATTTATCGCCTATTGTGGGTGTTCGCTCGCTTCGCACACGAATCTTGACAAACATGAATCCTTCGCCGTTCCGACCGCGGTAAATCTTGTCAACGAACCCAGTTTCGTTATTGCGCAGCATCTTGGACGAATCGCGGAATCGTTTGCCACCCGCAGCTTCAACCGCAGCTGCAGCTTGAGCTGCTGACATACTCGCAAGCGAACTGTGAGAAACACCGGCTGCAATGGCTCCTTCTACTGCACGTAAACGCATGGGGACAACCTTGCCGATCAGAATATCGTCATTGTCCACAAACACATTTTCAGGTACAATCCCGTCAGGGGCGAGTTTGCTGTAATTGGCTAGTTTCATATGCTTCGTTAGCGCAGTATCAGGCTTACAGAATCGCTCTTCTTCACCTGAGGCTTGGTTCTTCTTCTCTTCATCCTTGTATGTGCGGTAAAAGATACTGCGAAACAGACCGCGATCCAGTGCTGCACGATTGATCATTACGGAATCTTCCTGATTGTATCCACCGTACGTCATGACAGCCACCACAATATTGAAACCCGACGGCATATCTTGTGCGCGGTAATATTTGGACATGTACGGCGACACAAGCGGTTTGGCGGTGTACATGAGAAGATTGCTCATTGTGTCTAGACGTTCTGTGAAATTCAGGGCGTACACACCCATAGCTTGCTTGCCCATAGCCGCTTGATACGAGTTACGGGGCGACTGATTATGATCAGGGAAAGGAATGTTTGAACCCATAGTACCAATAATGACCGACGGGTGAATTTCAAGATGTGTGTGGTCGTCTGCTAGAGTACCGAGTGTGTTTGCAATATAGAGTTGCTCGGATTCACCTGGATCTACAAATTCAATCAGATGATTGCCGCGGGGACTGACCCAACGTACAAGATCGTTCCACGAATCACATGTTTCCCAAATCCGTTCACAACCTGAATTTAGAATTTCACGGATGGTTTCAGCTACAAACAATGGGCGAACCAGCCGTCCACCTTCTGTATTGATCCATACTTCATTGCGGCTGGGTTGGAAGATAATGGACGTGTGTGGATGGACACGACCAGCCAGTTTTGCGCGCTTCAGCGCATCAACACCTTCCACTTCAACAGGAAGTGTACCGACCCATGCACCGTTGATGTACACACGCATGCATACGTGTTTTTCAGCAGATCCTGTATCACTGAGATGTTTCATCCCAAGTTCGTCGTACAGAATTCGTAGAATTGGATTGGGTGATGAAGGGAGCGTCACTGTAGCCGACGAGGCTAAGTTCTTCACTACACCAACCGAATGACCTTCTGGCGTTTCTGCAGGACAAATGAAACCGAACGACGTGCCGTGGAGTTTACGGGGCGGAATCAGTTTACCCGTCTTTTCAATGGGAGTACTGAGACGGCGAAGATGTGAAATACCACTCAAGAATGTCAAACGGTTCATAACTTGTGAAATACCTGTCTTGGTGCCCATCTTGCCCGCTGCGAAATTGCCTGTTGCAAGTGAAGATTTCATACCAACTTCCACAATTGTTGTCTTCAGAATTTTGTAGACGTTTGTAGTGTTGATAATGTTTTCAAACTTACCGCTGGCTTTCCATGCACCATTGTGAATTTCCTTCATAATTGTGGATTTCATGTCTTTGATGACTTTGGTTCCAAAGTAGAAACGGAACAGATTACCTAGAAGATTACCAGGCAGTTCCACTTTCTTATTGGGGTATGCATCACGGTCATCATATGAAATCTTATTGTAATACACATCCAGAACTTTCTTTGTCATTGCAGCCAGGAAACACGCCTTTTCATACATCATTTCACTGCCGCCAATGTGAGGGAGCAGTTCTTCCGCTAGAATTTCCGAGATAACGCGTTCCTTGGGCGCTTTGACAGAACCTAGTGTGGATGCAGTCAGTGCTTCACGAATCCCGCCGCCGCTTCCAATATGGCGTTGCAGCCATTCAAGTGCAGCTGCTTGTGTGCGTACTTCATGCGCTTCCGCAATACATTCTTGGAAAATCATTTCATAGTCATTTTCTGTATTTCCAACAATTAGTTCAATAATATCGCGATCAGACAGAACGCCCAGTGCACGGAACATGATGAACAGCGGGAGTTCCGCTTTGATACGCGGCAGCGTGACTCGAATATGTTCAGGACCGGTGGGCATCTTGGAATTGTAAATGATCTTTACAGCCACGTTTTTGGGAACGCCTTCATTGTCAGGACCGATTGATTTGCATTCAATAATTTCGGCTTCCTTGTTTTTCACCTTGTTATTACGGAATACAAACATGCGGTTTTCTGCCATGCGTTCCTGCGATAGAATAATACGCTCGCCGCCCTGAATGATGAAATATCCAAATGGATCCGCAGAACATTCACCTAGTTCACGCGGAGTCTTTTCAGGACTTTCATTCAGCAGACAGTATTTTGAACCCACCATGACAGGAATCTTGCCCGCAATCACACGTTGCAGTGTACGTGTGCGCGTTTCCTTTGTGCCCTTACCAGGATCCGTCAACGTGGTGGTGACTTCCATATCTAGGTAAATAGGGGCTGCATATGTGAAATTGCGCAACCGTGCGTCATTGGGATACATGGGTGTGAGGGCTCCATTGTTCTCAAAGATGGTCGGTTTGCGGATCGCGACATTTTGGAATTTCACAATGACTTCCACTTCCCGCGGGGGTCCGCCGTGCGGCGCTTTGCCGCCTGGAACAGCTGCAGCTGGCGCGGTTCCACTGGGCGCGGTTGTTTCCGCTGCGTCATCAACAGAAACACGAATAGCTGTACCAGCCGAACCAGCCGCTGCACGTGTTGTACCCGTCAGAGTCAGATCCGGCGATCCAACAACACGAATAGGACAAGAGCGCATAATTGTATCCACAACATCAAAATCCATAAAATGGTTAAAGGATGCAATTTGGTGGTAAATAATTTGGCGCTTATCTTCCTGTGCAAAATACAGGTCTAGAATTTTCTTCCAAGCAGTTTCCATTTCGAAAATAAGTCGGTTTAAAGAGTACGATGCTTACTTTACGAATTACACGATTATGACCTTGTCAAATTTTTGTAGGCTGCTTTAGATAATGGAGAAATACTGAATCATTTAACCAGTGGTATTCAAAAAATGCAGTGAACCATGGACAAACTTTACTATTTATACAAATAAATTAATTCCACAAATCGTATTTTTGGAATTAATTAAAAATGGAATGTTTTATGCAAACATACATTAGTCTAATATGTCAGTCCAGCCAAGTACATGACTGCGCGACCCAACAAGTTGGTTCCACGAATTTCATCACTACCTGCACTAACAGATCCAGCCAGATCGCTATCTTTTCCAGAAATTGAATAAAAGTATACACGTGCTTTTTTACTGCGAATACTATCAACAATTTGTTTGAATAGTGGATCGCGATCGTACCGTTGCTGCAGTAAATCAATCAGCGCTTGTTCCTTGCGTTCATTCCAGATTTCTTTATTTATTTCAATTCCTATGCGCCGCAGTTTTGCAGGCGTATCAATCAAGCCCTGGTATTTCTTACCTTCTTCCACATATGAATCCATTGTTTCAGGATTAAATGCAGCTTCACCGCGCTCACTTACAGCTGTTTGATGTGTAGTACTGGCTACGGAATACATGGGTCCGCGAAGTCCAGGTTTATTACTGGCTTTACCAATCATTGTACCGTACCATGCAGCTTCCAATGAAGGATACTCAATGCTGGGATCTTCCAGATCGTGATATGTGAAAGGCGCATATGGACTGAGATAACGACGCCAATGTTTGAGTTTAATTCCAAAATCATCTTTAGCTGCACTTTTATGGTAGAATTGATAAGTAGGTCCAGATGCCATTTCCAGTTTTGGTTTTGCGGCTTCTACAGCAGCTTCAACTGCAGCCGCTGCGGCTGCATCGGCTTCAGCAGCCGCGTTGCCATCATTGTTGTGTTCAAGTGAAGGCATTGAATTTGTTGATTCAGGAGTTTCTGCGGATCCACCTGGAGCTGCTGGTGCAGCAGGGGCTGGTTCAGGAAGCGGTGTGCGCGGTCCCGTGTATCGTAAACGTTCAGAACCTGGAATTGGAGATAGATCAAATTCAAATACAATTTCAACACCACCGTCCTGGAATTCAATTGTATATATGTACGCTTGTTCGCCTGCATGTTCACGATTTAATACATCAACCGGTCCAGATACAGATGAAATCACACCTACAACACCATTCATATCTAATACTTCTGTCAATGGCTCAAAGAGCGCAGGTGTTTCAACCATATCGTCAACCGCTGCACCAGGTTCAGGAGCAGCACCAGCACCAGTACCAGCACCAGTACCAGCACCAGCACCAGCACCAGCACCAGCACCGGCTGAAGGCAGTGGTAGTGGTTGCGGCGGCGGAGGAGGTAGAGACGATAGTTCAGGCAATGTATTTTTCATTTCACGGCGACGGAAGATAAACCAGCGATTCAAGAAACTGAATTGTTTTTGTGAATCTGACATGGCAAAACGATCACCGCCTTCTTCCGCCATACGATGCGAAGCACGGAATGTATTGGATGAATGTGTAAGTCCAAGTGAATGTAATTCTTCGTCATTGAGTAGTTCTAAGCCAATTTCAGCCATTTTGCTCTGTAGATACGTCCACGAGACCAAATATTCCGACAGTTTTTGTCCAATACTAATGAATTCAACGTCGATCTTCTTACCCAGACTTTCGGCTGTTCCAGGCAATTCATCGCCTTCGTATCCTTTCGTAATGCTCCAAATTACGCTTGACCCATCCACACCATTCAGAGTCTCGCCCGTCAAAATACGACGCTCGCGTAGAAGACGGACAACAGAATCACCATCAAAGCAGCAGCCAATAAAGAATCCACCGACTTTGAGTGATTCGTGAATATTGTGAAGCAGACCGTTCAATGTGACTTCATCGCTAAAGAAGTAATGGAGTGCAAACATAATTGCACACACATCAAATCCAGGGAATTGGGCTTTGCCCAGATTTCGGTATTGTTTAGCAAGCGGCGGTGCAGTTGGAATGTCTTCGCCGTAAAGAGTACGCAGAATTTGACGATCAATCTCTTCCAAACCAGCTGAGCCATTACTGTACCGTTTGGACGAATCTGCACACGCAAAGATCATCGGCGGAATTGTAACACCTGTGCCTTGCGCTTTAATAACACGATTCATATACCGTGCATATGCACCGTTGGATTTATCGGTGATTCCAAAACTTGCAATATCACAGCCAAGCACAAATCCAACTTGAGCAGCAATCCATTTATGTAAATCTCCGCCTTGACCGACCGACATATCTAGTAGTGCGTGCCCAGGACGCAATACACGGCGAAGAAGCAGGTTTTCTTTGATGTAGTGATTGTGGAACGCCGTCATTCCACTAATTCGACGCAGATCAAATTCAGGTGCGCGGTGTGTATAGTAGACAGTCTTGGTCGGCGCAACATGCCGCTCTTCCATAACAATTTCATGTTCCGATGGTGTCATGGATCCATGTGTAATCATATATTCGGTAACTGGTTCATGAATACTTGACCAGACATTGTTTGCAGTATTGATATTGTTGAGGGTGCCACTAATTTCACCGCGGCTGAATTGTTCAGTCTTGTCCCACCGCACGCGCATAGGTTTCCAACGCCATCCAACAGGTTGTGCTGGATCATATGACATTTCAACAATTGCGCCATCTGAAATGTGGTCGCCTGATTCACAAAATACCATATCCGCACTGTCTGATATAGAGGGAATCACACGTGCAGCTGGTGCAGCCCCAGCCGTGTCTGTCGCGCCAGGATTAATTCCAATATAACAAATGGAAGCCATTGGATCCGACAATTCAGGCATGAAACGCACTGGTTTGTATGCAAAACGCTTGTCTTCGCCGTGGCGAGGCAGTTCCATCTTGTACAGAATTGTTTCACGGGGTTGATCCAGCACATTTGCACCGACATACAGATACATTGTTTTGGTACGAGTCTCCATATTGGTTTCAGGGTGAATGCGGGGCGTGATTTGATCATTTGGTGAAAGATGCCCTTCCAGCGTACGTTCCTTTTCAAACGTGACAAGGAAATCAATGCTGTTCATATCAGCCGGTTTCCATTTGAGTTGTTCATCCCAGCGTCCGAATTTCCGCAGCGGTGCAGCGTTCGGTGTAAAGATCAATCCATCCGTATGATATTCAGCACGGGTTTTTACATCGCGTAATGCATCACCCGCTTTCTTGAAGATTCCCATCGGATCTGCCTCAGGTGAACTGTCTGGAATATAAAAGATCTTTTGACGTACATCAAACGATTGGCTGTGTGGAATACCCTTGTAAATCCTATCTGCACCAGCCAGTGCTTTGCATGCATCGGTTAGTGCTGCAAGACGACTGACAACCGGTTCATCGGGCAACGCAGTACGAATAAAGAACGGGCGCATTGTCACATCTTCGCCGCGTTTCGTATTGAAGATATCAAATGCATAATAACGGGAAACACGGTTATTCTCAAGATCTTGTGTCACCCATTCACCGTCAAGGACTGCACCGCCCCATTCAGCAGCCATTTCGGGAGCCAGACGACGATCGGTTCCAATCACATTCAGATTGCGATCCACCATAAATAACTTGCCGGTTGTTGGATCAACAACCAAAATACAACGCACACCGTCGGCTTTATCCGTGCAGTTGTAATCTGTGTAGCGAATGTTGGGAATACCGTCTTCACGCACAACAACCATATTTTTACGTTCAAATGTGGACGGCAGTGCGCCAGGGAAACTGCCTGGGCGGGTACGTGTGAGTTTTGACAACAGTTCCAAAATACGGTCGCGTGTTGCACTGCGTGTAATTACGTATGAATTTTGAATTCCGCGAAGTACATAACTGATACCTGTTAGGAATTCAGCCAGTTTCAGGTTCTTACCGGGAAGAGCTTCCACTTCCATTTCAAAGCGGAGTGGTTGTGCGCCCAAATTGGCTTGTTGAAATGTATGTTTACGATCAAATCCACCATCGCGTCCGCCTGCTCCACGAACATAGGCACTCTGACGCACAAAGGATGCATCAAAGCGCAGCCCAGGGAATTTTGTGGAATAAAATGAATAACGTTGAATATAACGGAACGATTTTAGTTGTGTGGACCATGTTTTCAAAAGCGACAACACACGCACGTTTTTTGCAGACAGTGTTTGTTCACGCCGCAGTTTAATACGCATATTGTAATCTGCAATATCAACTTCGGCTTGTTTCCCTTCGGGAAGCGCACGTGTCTTCATAATTACATTGAATGGCTTGCCTTTCAGATCATTATCGTTACAATATGCTTCAATGTTTGCATCACCGGTAAGTGTGAATCGCATACCGCCAGCTACAAGAATATTCAGACGGGGTGGTTGCGGTTCTTCACGCAACCCCAGTGACCGGAGAGTCTTGATGACATCAAGGAAACGTGTATAGTTGAGGTTTTGAAAAGTAGCTTCCAGTTCGGTTTCATTGGAGGCTGTACCTAAACTACTTTCTTCCCACGTTTTCCAAAGAGTATCAATGGCTTTGGCGGTATCTTGTTTCAATTCAAGAGCCATCTTATCTATTTTAACAATGAGTTTTTGAAAAACCACCGGTGTAAAAATTGGAAGATGTCATTTTTTCCACACGCACTTACTAAGCATACTTCATAATGACGCCAAGTACGCGTTTAATTGAATTCATCTGTGCTGGTGTAGGGCAAAGTTTCCCATTTTCAATATCGCGAATTGTATTTAGTGGAAATGCACAGGCAGTATTAAGTTGAACTTGTGTCATACCTTTTGCGGTCCGTGCACGAATCATCTCAATGCGGCTTTCTGAACTGAGATGTTTTGTGGGTACGGGAATATCTTCTTCTTCCAGACGACGCAGACGAATTGCTTCAGCTGTTGCAGCATGCCCGCCGCGGCTACCGCCTGCACCGCCAATAACAGGCTTCTTGGCTGTGCTACGTACAACTACAGGGTTCCAATCTTGCCCGTCCATGTTCAAGTTTTTGCCAACATAAAAATGTAGGAAATCACAGGTCAATTTTTAGGACACACAGGATTATGCGTCACATTTACACATAAAGATTTTGAACGCGTAGAAAATGGAAAGACAGTTTCACATTTTCTATTTTTTATCAAATCTTCAAGTGTAATTTCTTTATTGTATACTTTAGTAGCACAAACTATACAAGGAATGAACCCTGTATTTCTGCTAACGTTTAGTTGAATTTCTGATTTTTCACGTCGTTTGAAACTGTCTATACAACACTTCGGATATCCATAATATTCTCCAAGACGATCGTATTTTAGTTGTATTTGTGCCTGTACAGTACGTGAATATATGACACTATCTGCACACTTAGAGCTTGGAAATACAGTTTCACATTTTCTATTTTTTATCAAATCTTCAAGTGTAATTTCTTTATTGTATACTTTAGTAGCACAAACTATACAAGGAATGAACCCTGTATTTCTGCTAACGTTTAGTTGAATTTCTGATTTTTCACGTCGTTTGAAACTGTCTATACAACACTTCGGATATCCATAATATTCTCCAAGACGATCGTATTTAGAAACTTTTTTATAGTCCATTGCTGTGTATCTAAAAATGTTGGAAATGTATAATAATCTGATCAATTTTTAGGATGAGCACATCAGACATCCTTCTTCTTCCTTCACTTCTGGAACTGCACTAATTACGCGCACAGGTTCCACCGTGAATTTCTGAGCCGATGCAACAGCCCGTGTGCGCAGGTAGTAAATACCTGTTTTCAGACCTTTGCGCCACGTGTAAAAGTGCATGGACGTGAGTTTACGGTAATCGGGATCGCCCATAAAGAGGTTGAGGGATTGGCTCTGGCAGACATAAGGTCCGCGATCGGCTGCCATGTCAATCAGCGTCTTTTGTTTGATTTCCCAGACCGTTTTGTAAATGGCTTGGAGATCCGCGGGAATCATGGGTAGCCCTGCGACTGAGCCGTTATTTCCAATAATGGCGTCTTTCACTTCAGGCGACCAGATTCCGCGCTCAATAAGGGCGGCGACCAGGTGTTTGTTGATGATAATGAATTCACCTGCGAGCGTGCGACGGGTAAAGATATGTGTCGCATACGGTTCAATGCATTCACAGTTGCCAAGGATCTGGCTGGTGGATGCAGTTGGCATCGGTGATACAAGGAGGGAATTTCGCAGACCAATGCGGCTAATATTGTGAAAGAGAGTGTCCCAATCGAGTCCTTCATCTTGTAGAGGGTCAATATTCCAGAGATGCGGCTGGAACTTACCCTTCCATGCTGGACTTCCAACATAGGTTTCATATGTTCCTTCGGTTGCTGCGAGTGTGCAACTGGAATCTAGTGCGGCGTAATACATGTGCGCAAATATGCGGCGATTCAGAGCTGCGGCTTCTTCGCTTTCCCAGGGCATTTTGAGCATTGCAAACACATCGGCTAGACCTTGAACACCGAGACCAATCGGGCGATGGCGCATGTTGGAACGCCGGGCTTCTGGCGTTGGGTAGTAGTTAATGTCAATAACACGATTCAGATTGCGCACTGCGACACGGACAGTATCGCGGAAGTGTTTGAAGTCAAAGGCACCGTCACGGACAAATGCAGGGAGGCTCATGCTGCCCAAATTACAGACGGCTGTTTCTGACGACGAGGAATACTCAATTACCTCTGAACAAAGGTTACTTGATTTAATCACACCCAGATTCTGCTGATTGCTTTTTTTATTAGCTGCGTCTTTGTAGCACAGGTAGGGCGTACCTGTTTCAATTTGTGAATCCAGAATCTGGAACCAGAGTTTCTGGGCTTTGATTGTACGCCGCCCGCGTCCTTCAGCTTCGTATTTTTCATACAAAGCCTTGAATTCATCGCCGACAACATCAGCGAGTCCAGGTGCTTCATTGGGACAGAACAGCGTCCAATCGCCGTTTGCATCCACACGTTCCATAAACAGATCTGGAATCCAGAGGGCGTAGAACAGATCGCGTGCACGTTCTTCCTCTGCGCCCGTGTTTTTCTTGAGTTCTAGGAATTCGGAAATATCGGCGTGCCACGGTTCCAGATACATGGCGAAAGAGCCGTTGCGCTTGCCACCACCGTTATGCGCGATTCCTAGACCATATACAAGATAGTCATGAGTTCCATCCACTTCCAAATCGTAAAGTTTGCCCTTATACCCGGCGGTTGACATTGATTTAATAGTTGAAAAGTTAAATCCCTTGTATTTTCCAGATGGGCTGTCAAGTGCAGGGAATGCAACATAATCACCGGGTGACAGTTTTCCAATTTCAATATAATCCAGATTGGCGAGTCCTTGCTCAAGAGCATACGCGGGATCAAGAGATGACCCTGCGGCTTTCTGAACTGCAAACACTGGATGAGATGCAGTGACAGAGATGTTTGAAGTAATGGAATTAATTGAAACTGCAACATGTAGAATTTCACCATCATAATCATGTTCCACACGTTTCATTACTGTATGATAAGTTGGACCCTTGTCAAGGAATCCATGCTTTCCATCAACGTCCACAATTTCTGACGCGCCGCTAGTCAGAACTTTATCTTCAGTCGCAACATCTGCAATCCGTTTGGGTCCTGCTTCCGTATAAACAAGTGTGTCGGGGTGAAAGCATTGGTCAACATACCGTGCAGTATTATTAAACACGCGCAGCATTGGTACCAGTCCATTACTAATTCCACCCGTGCCGCGAATCAGTGAACCTTTCGCGCGAATATTTGAGCAATGTACACCAATACCGCCGCCGTACTGACTGATCAGCGCACAGTCTTCCAGCGTCTTGTAAATTCCCTTGATTGAATCGTCGTTCATTGCAAGCAGGAAACAATTTTCAGCGACAATACCGCCCACACTGTACGAATGGTCGTCTTCAACACCCAAAGTATACACAACTTCAGGACGTGAATCGGATGGAGCTTTACCATTGAGTCGCATAAATGTTACTCCGTCAATTATACGAATATTGCTCCACGGCGATTCTTTGGACAAATATGAAAGTCTATCATCAGAATAATATTTTTTAATTTTATCAACAAATAGACGACAAGGCATACCAAGTCGTCCAGTTGGTTTCAGGGGTTTTCTATCATAATTGTGCATCATAGTCATAGTTACAGGAATACCGACAGAGCGAGCCAAATGATAAATATCTGTAACAAGAGGTGGATTTGTAAGACAAACTGTTATAGATTGTTCTTTTGATACACATCCGTCGCTTGAAATAAGACCAGAAAGGAATGAAAGAACTTGAGAATATCCTAATGTATTGAAGAACGCAGGCAGACGTTTTCCATCAAAACATTTGAATACATGTTTGAATACATAGGCAATATATTGGTTATTCACAGTCATGGAAACCATATTGTGTTTGTCTTTTGAAACAGTTAGATGTTCGATCCCAAGTTTTTCTACAAATGTTTTTGATACAAAGTCAATTAGTTCTGTATTGTTATGATACGAAACAATATTAATTGATCGCGGTTTCATTTCACGAGCTGAATTTTTCTCATGAACTACACAACCATCCCCGTACCAAATACCCATCAACTCCATCATATTATCATCAAATGTCCAATAACGATTAAAGGGTTTGCTTGGTTTTGTCCATTCACACTCTTCACCGGATGCAAGTGTCCTTTTCCATACTGCACACGGGAATACTTGTGTATCGGAATATTCAAAACGGTAATTTATATTATTACCATCCGAGGTCAAGTTGTCAAGAACAGTTTTAACATCCAATGTAAACGGCGATCCGCCTGTCTTTTTGGGAAGTGCGACCCAATCTCCAGTGCGAAGATACCCAACACTATTCCATTTCGGGGTTTCTCCCCAACGTTCTTGTTCGTCTGAAATTGACCACAGTCTATGATTATCAGTTACGCTAATTGATGGAGAACCAGCAATTTTGATATCATATACATGACGATCTCCGATAGGATTGCGATGTAGTTGAACAACTTTTTTTACATTACCTAGATGTGTTACTACTTCATCGCCGATAGCAACATCTTCGATATTTTTAACTCCGTTCATTGTGTGTACCTGAGTGCCTGCAACAAAACAAGATGAAAGTTGCGGGCGTTTTGTACCAGCATTAAACAGTGTCGGTGTTGCATGTGTATACAGTTTCTGACTCATCATATCGTACGTTTCAAACGCTTTGTCAAGATCGTGTGTCCATAGCCCGATTGCAACACGCATCCACAGATGCTGTGGGCGCTCCACAATGCGGCGATCTGTGTCGCGCAGCAGGTAGGCTTTTTCCAGTGTCTTAAATCCGAAATAATCCAGATTAAAGTCACGGTCGTACACAATACGTGATTCAATGCGATCAGCGTTTTCACGTACCACACGGACAAATTCCGGATCGAGCATGCTAGCCGGGTTTCCTGCACGATCGCGCACGGCGTCAAGGCGTTCAATAACGTCTACAAAGCGTGAAGGTGTATTCTTTTGATGATTGCTGAGCGCAATCCGACCAGCCAGAACCGCATAATCTGGGTGTGTGGTCGACCAAGAATAGGCTAGATTGGAAGCAATATTGTCAAGTTCCGTTGTTGTAATTCCATCTACAAGACGAGTTAGGACACCCTGAGCCACTTTTACCACATTTACAGACAGACCCTCGGCTTGTTTATGGATACGTTGCTGTACTTTTTCAAACGCAACATCTTCACGACGACCATCGCGCTTCACGACTTGCATACTGTTTTCCATCTGATTCATTCTGATCTTTCTTTGTGTGCTAAGATTCCGCACAAAATTCCAGGCTGTCAATTTTTACCTCGACAATTATCAAGATAGTATGCTACTACAACTTGTGATCGGATTTGTGACATTCGCAATCATCTTGTTTTTATACACAATGTTTGGACAGTATGTTCGTAGTCAATGGATGGAAGGTTTCCATAATGGCGATGCTGTGTCACAAGCAGCCTTTATTCCGGCTGTTACACCCGGAGCATCTGATGAAGCATCCCGTTTGAGTCCTGGAGCTGCGTTTGACACCTCGACGGAAACAATTGTAGAGGGTGCGAAATTAAAACCCATGTCACTGCAAGAAGCGCGCGCAAATTGGGGTGAAATGACATCGGAAAAATGCTACCGTTCCGATATTGGCGAAGCGCTGAAAAAGACACGTAATTATTTGCAACGTACCAATAATTACCAGCGTAGCCATCCTGATTCCTGTTCTGCACCCAATCATGAATTTGTAGGAACCTTTTATACACCATTTGACGGAGTTGGACGTACACCCGATTCAGGAGCTGATTATCCACCTTCGACACAATATTGTATGCTATAAATAGAAAACAAAATGGCATTTTTTTCACCACCTCCAAGAGGCAAAAAAGTAGCACCACTTCCACCTGTACAAGAAGAGAATAATGATTTTGACAGATATGTTGTTATGGGATACAATGGCAGTCCGAATTCAGTAAGTTATGGTGCCAGAAATATGTATCGTCCTGGATTTAAAGCAAACGATCCTCTGAATGCAGCCGCGGCAGCCCGGCGTGCAGCTACTCTTGCTTCTATGTCAAATCCAAATATTGGTCCTCGTGCTCGTGTAGTAGCAGGTGCTGGCTCTGGCGGTTGGGGAACCAATGCACCAGCCCCTCGTCCAACTATTGCGATTCCAAATAATAGTAATAAAAATAAAACGAAAGTCAACACCAAAGGCGGTTCACGTCGCCACAGAACGCAGCGCAATACCCGCCGTCGTTAAAATAGCAGAATACTACAAAGTGCACATGGCATTCAATACGCTAGATAAACGTTGGATAGACTTGTTAGAACGGGTGTATCCAAATCCAAAAACACGAGCCAATTATAATAGCCGACTTACCAGTCTTCAACGCGCACTCGCAACACAATTGTTGGAAATATTGGAAGACCCGGAAACACAGTATCCACAAATGCAGAAAAAATACACAAGCTTGGCAACTCGTAAAAATATACTCACAGCCATTCTTGTATTGTTTCGCGAAGACAAGGAATTACATGAAAATAAGCCAGCATATGAACGATGGAAGAAATTACACGACGATCTTGGACGATTACAAGATGCAAAAGTTCGGCGTTCCGAGCCTGAAGATAAACAAGTCGAAAAATACACAAGTTTTGAAGAAATCGAATCCAAATACGAAGAACTCAAACGCCGTGGATTCCACGACACGCTGCGTCATAGTATGCAGTTCACGCTCCTTAGTGTAATTACGCACTTACGACCAAAACGTGCAGATTTGGGCGCCGTGGAAATATATCGCGACGACGATCCGCGAAAAACGGATCAGAATTATATTGTGCTTCGCAAGCCAAACGACGGTGGAAGTTATTTAGTAATGAATATGTACAAAACAAGCAAATATTACCAAACTGTGGAAGAGGATTTATCAGAAGGACTTGTTCGAGATATAGAACAGTCATTAACACGCCATCCACGCAAGTACTTGTTTACCAAGGAAAAGGGCGACCCAATGTCCAACAATACATACAGTGTCTTTGTACGTCAAACATTTGAAGAATTATTTGGACGATCCACGGGTGTAAGTTTATTACGGCACATTTACATTACGGAGAAACTGGATTTTGATGATATGACAATTGAAGAACGAAACGCCGAAGCCAAATTGATGTTGCATACTTCGGGGTTGCAGCAGCAATATAAATGGCCAAAAAAAGTAATTTGTCCCAAATTATGTGCGGCGTATATAAATCCAACACATAAAACACGTAAAATTAAACGGAGTCGCCGTAGGAAAGTGCATCCAACAGTATAGATGTGCTTGCGACTAATCCTTTATCTCCAAAATGGACTAATAATGCACGATAGGCTGTTTCTAGGACTTTATAACGACGCATCCAAACAGAGTCGTCTTCTTTGACTAGTTTTGTATCTGATCCAGCACGGATTGCAGATGATGTAGCCAATGCACGTATAATTTTTATAGAATGTACACTTTCTGCTTCGTCAATTGTGGCATTTTCAAATTCGTCACCGGAAATAATACGATTACGAATTGGTGATGTTCCACCATTTTCAAATTCTTCGGCGATTCCTCCTAAATCTACAATTGATCCACGTGTTGATCGTATTACATTACCACTGCCATTATCGGGTATAATAGTATTCTTTTGCATTCTATGTGATAGAATATCATCTGCGTGTTTTTTAAATGTTGACCAAACAACATCATAAATGCGTTGTGTATACGAATCTGTATATTCTTCACGCACTTTATCCAATTTGAGCAATTTGACAAGAGCCGTCTTCGGACGTCCAAAGGATCCTTTTGTGACCCACCGGGCTGGAAATCCTTTCATCCATTCGACCGGTTCATGAACAATAAAATCCAAATAATCTTTCACATCTGCATCATCTTTGAAATTATAAAGTTTATAAATTTCTGAAAAGTCTCGTCCATGAGATTCTAAAAGTTGTGTGGCTTCCGAAAGTTTCATTGTACTCTTTTTACTTACTTATTATATTGAAATTTGAAACACTCAACCACACGCGCGCAATAATTATGTGTCTGCAAGTAACGTCAATTTATAATATGTTCCGTTCAGTTTAACACGTAAATATGTACCAGTTGCTGCTCCAGCGGTTCCTGCAACAAGTGCGCCGTCCAATACAAGATTTGTAGTACTTATCAATACATTTCCTGCAGCTGAGGAATCTATCAAAATATCACCAACACTAGTGATAGATAATGTTGAAGTGGCTTGCGTATATTCTATAGCTGATGTTGATACATTGGAACTATTGTAAAACTGTAGTGAACCGGATTGTATTATTGCAGAACCATTCACATGAAGCGCTGCAGCTGGTGTTTGTGTAAATATTCCAAATCCATTTGAATTCAATCGTGCAATTTCGACATTATTGACTGTAAATGCAGTATATAAACTTCCATTTAGCGTATTGTTTCCAATAAGTACAGGTGAATCATTGACATATAAATTTGCATTAGACAAATTCAAATCACTTGTAATTGTAATTGAGCCTGAATTATATGTTCCAATACTATTAAATGTTGCAGCGTTTGTCGTTGTATCGATATATTCTGTAAATGTTACTTCATCGGATATTGTACCTGTTGCAGATTGTAATACACTCTGAAGTTCAGGAACATTTACAATATATGGATTTGGATTTGTGGTAATAAACGACATCCTTGAACCATTACATGAAATTTTACATTAATCTAAAACGTAAAACGGATTTAGAGAATAGCAGAGAGGCAATGGAAACATACTATCGCCCCTATATTTCAGACGAATCGGAATCTGATTCAGATGAAAGCGGTTATACTTCGGAAGAATCATTGTTAGATATCCCGGGTCGGAATCTACCGGTTTCAGCAGGCGGACCTGGCAATCCGAATGTGATTGAAAAACAGGAAGCTGCACAAAAAGCGACTAAATTTGAAACAGAAGAATCCAAAAATACAACACTGTTTATGATTAATTCACGGGATCGCGACACCCGCTTGTATTCACAACCTACATTTTTTACATTACGTTTACCACGCTTGTTTCGTAATGTCAAACAAATCACAATTACAGAAATATCATTATTAAATTCATTTTTTAACTTTTCATTGTCAAAAGGAAATACATGTATGTATGTATATGAAAATGGTCGTACAAGACTCGATCCAACAACCGGATCAACTATCCAAAATGTAGTGAAAATCTCTATTCGCGACGGTACATACAATACAAATGAACTTGTGGATGAATTAAACAATGCTCTGAATAGCACGCCACTATTTGCAGATATAACAGTAAATGATTTTATAAATCGATTTCAATCTACGGGCGATTATACAATTCTATTCAATACGCCGGGTCCAACAGTATACAATAGTTTGACACAAAAATACGATAGAAATCAGACAATTAATAATATTGTAGCCCGCTATTTCTTGGTTGTCCAAACGGTTGGTACAGTAAGTTATACATATAATGAATGTTTAGTTGCATATTATTATCCAGTTATCAAAGAATCAATTATTGCTTCGAATGGAATTCCAGAATTTGCAGTTCCCGCATCTAGTGATCCAAGTTTCAATTGGTACGACTATATTGTGTTTTCATTTCAAGGTATAGATGATCCATTAATTACTGAAATTGTCAATTTACCTGGAAATCAAGCCTATTTTGATTCGTTTCGTGTTGAACGCACATTCAATAACTTTTTAGTGAATAAATACGTATGTACATACAATCCTTTACAAGGTCGTCTGGTCATAAATGCACCAAGTTTAAACGACAGTATTGTGAATGACTTGAATTCCAATTATAATCAGTTTTTGACAGAACAGGTATTGTCAACGGGCGTTGCATCCAATTTAGCATCATTTAGTAATCAATACAATGCAGTTGTCAATTCAAATGCTGCACTGATTGAGTTTTATAATTTTATCCAATCGCGATTTGCAAGTAATTTCGGCGTAAATTTTGGACAATATACCGATAAATTTTACAGCGATTCAAACAATGAAATTATGCTCTATAATACAAACAATCGGTATGGTTGGCAGTTGTCGCTGACACAAGCCATTTCGCAAAGTTCCATTTCATCCAATATATCTGTTGAACAAGTTCCACATTTATGGTCTAATATATTAATTAGTACTGGACGAATTACAGAAAATGGATTTGTTTCCACAATTCAAGTACCGGAATTTACAGGAGGTGAACTTACATTTTCAAATACTGGAGAATCCCATTTTGGATATTTTGATGTACCTTTTGACATTATACCTACAACATATAAACGTATTGAATTTGGATCACGGTGTCGTCAAAATATTAGTATCATGACAATTCCGCGCTATGAAAGCAATCGCAGTCCAGCTACTGAAATTCAATATAATCTAAGTATGGAAAGTACGCCATTGCTATACTATTCTACTGATACAGGAGTTAATACAAAGATTCATATTTTAACGGATGTTTCAGGTAGTCCGCTGTTCAACATGTACACAATATACCAAAATATGTTTGAATCGGAAAATTTTATGCGGAATGGAAATACATGGCTACAATATATGTCGACCCAAATTATTAGCGGTACACGACTACAACCAATCAGTGCAAATTATCAAAAAAGCCCACCTGCGACAGATATTTCTTTAACAAGTTTCAGACCATTTATATTTTTCCAAATTAATGCAGACAAATATTTAATTGATCCAAATGCGCGATTTTACATTTCTATTTATGTGGAGAAAAATGTAAATCCAAGCGATCCCAATTATGCTACAAATCAATATTTTGAAGTACCGATTGTCATAACGTGGTACAAAGATCGCGCGGGATTCATGGCGGATGTAGCCGATGATGTCTACAACAACGCATTTGCTCAAGAAAATCCCCGCCACTTTTTCCAGCGGCAAGTTTATGGAACATTTGACAGTAATGTTGGACATACAGATATTAGTGGAGCACGCATGGATGTTCAAGTGAATGGCAGTCAAATTACATATATTCACGTCAAACTCGAAAATACAAGCAATTTACCTGCGTCTATTCCATTACGTGTATATGCACTGTTGACCAGCGATTATGGTACATCAACTGTCACAGCCACTCAATTGGATCGCCTTGATATGCCGTACGATGTATCGACAATACGATATTATGTTGATACAATGTCAACGGCTATTGTCGATCCAGATATTACTGATCCTTTTAATCCTGCATCGGCTCAATTCAAAGATCCTACAAAATCTATTTATAATTCATCTATTTTACAATTATGTTATGACACATCAAATGTAAGTAATAATTTACTGGATTATGTGATTCAAGCTGGAAATAACAATTACTATGATCCAAATAATATGGAAGACAACTTGAACAATACATCAACTGGTTCCCGTTATTTATTAAATGCCAATGGAAATGGAGCCCCTGCGCCTTTACCGAGTATTTCTTCACCGCAAACATGGTCGCTGTATTTCTCAACAGGTCAAAGTAATATAATTCGCGATACGTACAATACAAGCAATAATATTTATATGAGCAGCGGACAAGTGCCAAACCAACGTTCTTCGGACAACGAGTTTACACTTACAAATTGGTTCAATCCATACAATCCAAACATTGTGGAAGAATTTTTGCGCCCCAATCCACCTGCTGTATCTCCTACGTATGCATCTACATTGCAGTTCAATGCAGAATCAGTATTTCTAACATGTAGTAATAGTCCGTCTGCAATTGGCGATGCAGTGGGTTCATCATATTTGGATTCAAATGGTTTATGTGGAATTGGATTCTTCTTACCACCAAGTCAAATTGTACGTATGCAATCTTTCCAAATTAAGTTCTCCTATATACAGCCTTCTTCTGATAATTCAAATATTTCGTTTACGCGCTTTAATTCACCGTTGATTTACACGTCAACAAATACAAACAATAACTATAAAAATCAAACAACGTTTGTAACAACGGATCGCAGTGATACAAACGATTGGGATGATTGGTACATGTATAATCGCCGAAATTTGAAATTAGGAATTTTCAAAACATGCTCGGTGTACCAAATGTCCACCAGCGCACTTTCGCTGTCGTCTGCACTCTGTACAATGAGTCTTGAAAAGGTAACACAGGTCGCCAATTACAAGTTCCAAACAGGGACACAACGTACACGTGAACCTGAATGGGGTACATATTATACATACAAGTTTGACAATACATCGTCAATCATGTGGGATGTAATTGACCCGCAATGGAACGGTGTGTCCACGTATTGGCGCTCAACAATTGTACAAGCTGATACACGGACGAATCAATTCAGTTATGTAGGAGATATAGGTACAAGCAATGGATCTACAATTACATCTACAATTGTGACAGATTATTTTGAAACAATCAATACAATTGATAATTATTCTTACTTACCGCGTTATTTTGGTATTGCACCGTCTGTGCAGTACGGTATTACAACATCTAATACTGGTGATATTAATAACAGTTATGTAGCTATTCCCTTTTACTATGATGAATCCACTGCAATATGGAAAGTTGGATCTATGTACGGTGTTTCATTTACACGGACTCCTGCAAATCCATTGTATCCTTTGATAGGTGCTGCGCCGTATTATGGACCACCTGGAATTTATGGATTTTTCACAAGTACAGTCACTGTACAACTATACAGTAACACATATAGTTCATCCACCGCATACCAACCATATTTTTGGAATACAAAGATTACATTTAATCAATTGGATCAGAAATATGATCCTGCGACGGATTTGTCGCTTTTTGGTGGATTAAGTACAATTAAAACCGAATATCAGGATACAATGTTGTTTTTGTATTCAAACGGAACTGTTCCTAAAAAAGATATACGTGATTTAAGTACTATTTTAACGGATGGAGTTACATCAAATGTTGTATGGAAATGGGGAATGGAATGCAATGCCAATTATGTTGCGTACGATGATCAAAGTGGATACAACTTCTTGTCCTATATTTACAACAAACCTGTACGATCAGGAACAGAATATGCAATTCATGTACGTGGGTATGATCCCATTCCGAAATTTACAACGGGTGTACGGTTTATTGGAAAGAATTACACGGATTTTGGACAAGTTTCGTTATGGGAAATTGCCCAAGAAATCAGCACACTAAACTTGTATAAACCAATTACAGAAATTTCAAGTTCAGCATATTTGTATCCATCTTCATCGGCTGCATTTTCTTCTAGTATTGGTGCATATCAATCTACATTAAGTACAAATGATGCGTATCGTTATAATCCTTCGCTCGGTAACTATTTCAGTCACGAATATGCAGATGCGCTGATTAATTTCAATACAACATTTTCAACAGCTGTTACATTTGGCAAAAAAGTCGGATTTAATGGATTTAATAGTACATTTACAGGATACGGGCACGCGATCCAAACATATGTCAATTTATACAGTACGATTCGTGATTTCTTGTCACTATATACAAATATATTGGGTGCGGCTAACAGTAATTTGAATGATTATGTGCAACAGCGATATGGTAATATTTTACCCAGTTCAATTATTAATCGAAACCGAATTACAGATCCATTACCGTTCCAATTCTTGTTTAGTACAATGTTGACTGAGCCATATAAATCCATGTACGACGAATGGGGGCTGGGATACAATTTGGGATTCAACAAGATTGATACCGCACCACCGCGTACAACCATCACATCCGATACATTTATTCGTATTGTTCAAGATTACATTTACTTGCGACTCAATCCAGAATTCAATTTGAATGTCATGTCTGTTTCAGGAAAGGAGGATCGTGCAATGTGTCAAGATAGCGCTGGTCAAGATGACAAATATTTTGCCAAGATTTTGCTTAACAATTTTGGCGGAATTTGTCGGTCGGCTGTGGTACTCCCTAAAGAATTCAATCCCGTACTTGGCAAATATGAAACAATCAGTTGTCAGTTGGTGGATAAAAATGGTCAACAAATTGATAATGTGGATTGTGAGTACAATTTTGTCCTGAATATTACGGAAATTACAAACAAGACAAAAGATGGTAGTAGTTTACAAGCAACAACAGCCGATTTGAATACAATTAGTCTGCGATAAATATTTTCCAAATCTTCAAGAGAGTGATAGATATGTCTGATCTTGAATCTGCATATACACAGGGACCCAAGACATGGAATGAAGCCTTCCCCCCGATATGCCTACGTACACATTGGGATCCCACAGCCGTGAGTCGCCAGATTTTACCGGGTGTTGCACAACGCAACTTGGCGCTGGATCCTCGTCCTGCATCAATGATTTGCAAACAATACTATACTACCTCACCAGGCGACGCAGCTGTCCATTCATACCCCGTGATGGAACAAATGTATGCACCCCCAGCCCTCAAAGGCGGAATGCAACGCCCAGATGCAACCGCACAACAAATTCCATTCCCCCCAGGCGGTGCAGCTGGACTGGGATTTCCCTATGGTTCATACAATCCGGCTGCAGAATCCGATGTGCTGCGACTCGGCGAGCCGCTGACAAAATGTGCGGGGAAACGCTACATGCCGCCTCGTGGAGTTCCGGCTCCCGACGCAAGTATGCACGATGTCCCAGGTGCAGATATGAATCCGCATATTCCTGCTAACGTTGTATCAACATCTACCCATTGTCGTGCAGAAGACGACACGGCTGCATGGAATCGCTCCTCCCGTCTATTTTTCAATCCAACACGCTACGACCGCACAGCCGAAGTCCCATCAAACCTCAAACAATCCGAAAGTAAATTCGCACTTCGGTGTTAGAAACACAGCCCCGTCCCAAGATGACAACAGCAAATATTTACCGCATAATCCCATTTTTATGGAATGATGCGACATACAATCAAAACTGCCAAATGGCGATGACGATTTATGGAGTTGATCGCGCCCCAGCGAACTTGAAGACAATATGTAGCAGCCGCCCGAAGGAGGATCCCGCCTCGTATTGGGATGGACGCACGCTCGCCCGACTGATTCTGCCAAACGCGAACTACAATGAACCGGTTACATGGTCGACACTTCCACAATGGCTCAGTTATGCACAAGCGCAAGGCTATACAATTGTAGGAGATTTAGGAAAAGTAAAACCAAATACCGAATTTTATATTAGCGGTGCATAAATTAAGGAAATATGCGATATCCAACGCATGTAAATGATATTCAGTCGGCTTTAAGTCCTATTGCATATTTAGTCAATCGTCCGCTTGATTTATCTGGAAATACTTTTTCTGCATCTAACACTGAGTTCAATTATTTGAATACAACACAGCTCAATATAACAGTTCCATCGTCTTGTATACTTTCATCATCGATTCGTATTAACAACAATCCATCCACACGATTGGTAAAAGATACAGAAACATTTTCATACACATCGGCTGTAATAAAAGATATTGTGCCTAGTCGTGATGTTACAGGATCTAGTTTAAAATTATATAATAATATTATCGAGTTTACAAATCCAAGTATTGCGATTCCTGCATCCGTAATTACATTAACAGAAGGCGTAATTCAAGGCACCATTAATACTACAGCGTCCATAAATACAGTAACACAACCAATAACAGGTATGGTCGCCGGTGTTGGTGCAACATGGGATGTGACTGTAAGTAATTCAGCCAATTATGTAGTTGGAAACGATGTTGAAGTGATCAATGTGGGTACATCTGGGTCCCCGCCATCCCCGTTTAATACAGGTTCTGTAATAACAGCAACAGTTGTATCCTTACCAAATGCCACAACGGTACGAATCACATACAGTGGTACAGGGTCGGTCAATCCGCCTACACCTACACCTGTTGTGACAGCTACTTCAGAGCTTATACAAAAAACTATAACAATTACAAATGCATCTATTATTCTAAAAGATTTAATACTGACGATCAGTGGAGGTCAAGCGATTCCTGATTTGAGTGGTGCATGTGCACCAGCCCTTATTGCAGGTACAGATGATAGTCTTTATTTTGTATTTATTTCACGATATACAAGTAATATTAGTTATTTACTGTATAAAGATACGCCATACGATATTGTACTTGGTCATCTTTTACCCAATGGGTCATTAGATTGGCTGCATCGTTTGGATGGACTTGTTACATTAAAAGAAGAATCCACCCCGGTTCTTGTAATTGGCGATCATAACGACTTATATTTGGCGTATATGACAACGGGAGCCACATCAGGAAATATAAATGGAAAAGAAATATTTATTGGAACTGGAAATTATGGAATTTGTGGATGTCCTGATCCTGCCACATGTACATTATGTGGGGATGAGGATATTGTGTTGGCTCGCATTGATCCAACCGGTGCATCTTCATCCGTACCCCCAATAATTGTTTGGAAAGTACAGGGTGGTTATATTAATTCCATTTATCGTGAAACCAAACCATCTATATGTTTGGACACAGCCAACCAACTTGTCTATTTAGCGTATCAATGTAATAAGAATTTGGCGTGTTTTACACCGGTTGGTTCATCCAATATTTTGTTGCATTGTTTTACAATGACAGGTCAGCATTTATGGGTCAGAGCACAGACTGAAATTAATTCTGCAGGCGCAAATACTTCGCCATCGATTGCAGCCGATAATTTAGGAAATGTTTATATAGCATATGAAGTTGCGGCGGGTGCTAGCCCCGTCAATGTTGACGGCGGAGCAAGTATACCAGCTGGTCAACAACAAATTGAAGTCGTTCGATTTCAGACTGTACTGTCTTCACCAAATGCATCCAATACATACAATCCAGCTACAACGTATTTGTATGGAACATGGGTATATTATCCACCCACTGGATTTTGGTATCAAGCTAAAGTTGCATCAGTACAAAATGATCCACCTGGATCAACAAATTGGTCAGATCCATATCCAGTTAATGTATTTTACGTGAATCGTGTATGGGTACTTAGTCAATCACTGAATATATTTGCAGACGGGGGTAATGGTTCACAACCATCCATTGTGGCTGATCGAACAAATGGATTTGTGTTTTTAGCATTTTTAGCAACAGGAAAAGTAATGGATATATTTGATTATTCGCCTTCATATCACGATTTAGTATTTATGAGTTTTACAAGTGATCTTGTCATGCGTTGGATTTATCAGGGAGGTGATGAATTTAATCCGTCTGAAATTACATATTCCGATTGTGATTCGCCTTATTTAATGATGGATAGGTACGGAAATATGTTTATTACGCTGCTTACCTATTTGACACCTAGTGGAATGAATATGGCAGTATTTCATTATGATCAGTCTGGAGATTCACGGTGGGGATACCCGCGAACAGAAACAGAACGTTATCCTGTATATATGTGGGCACGCACAAATGGACCAAATGCTGTATTTCCAACATCGTCATTTGGATCATTTTCCAAAATTGGAATTGGAAAAGCGTATTCAAATATATTTTTAGGAACTATTACTGATCTTGTTGCACCTGGTCAGATTCAGGTAGGTGCTGTGGGAACAAATATGGCGTGTATTAGCCGTTTTACGGAAAATATTTATTACAAAGATCGAAATGCGTTTTCATACATGTTGGATGTTCGTTCGATTTGTACATGTGGAAAGGACAATTGCGGTTGTTTTTAGGGCTGGGTTAAACATTTCCTGTATTTCAATAACTAGTTAGAAGAAGATGTTTGAAGCAATTTGCACCGATCTGGAAACAATTATTAGAATGTGCGGCGAACCCCTTGAAGGGAATTGTGTCTACTATCACAATACGCTAACACGATTTGAACAACTTAAAAATAAACAGACAAATCTGAAAACGGTTGCGATGTATAATAATAGACAGGGGTCCAAAATGTGCGAAATTGGATTTAATGCAGGTCACAGCGCTGCTTTATTTATGATGCATGCACCACAGGCTGAATTTACATTTTTTGATCTTGGTGAACATAAATATACAAAGCCGTGTTATGAATATTTACGCCAGAAATTTCCTGAAACGCAATCCAAAATGATCGTAGGCGATTCTCGACTCACGTTGCCATTATGGATGCAAAACTGTCGTGAACAATTGGGGACATTTGATGTTGTTCATGTTGATGGCGGTCATAGTGAAAGTTGTGCAGTCAGTGATTTAGCGGCTGCAATTATGTTGGTTCGTAAAGGCGGGATTGTGATTTTGGATGATACAAACGATCCAATGATTCGCACGTGTTTTGAACGTTGGGAACGGGTTGGTGTATTAGAACGTATGCCGCAGCTGGAAACACCAGATACAACATATGCACATATTATTTCAAGACGAGTGTAGAATTATTATAAGTCAATAATAATATATAAAACACTAGATATTATTATTTTTGATGTTATACACCCTTGAACATTAGTCTAAGTACCTTCAAGACGAGCTACGCGCTCTGACAATGATCGGATCAATGTAAGACACACAGGAACTAATTTAGTATAACTGACAGCCTTGTATCCATCAGGACGTGTGTATACGCACTCAGGTGCAATTTGTTCAACTTCATCTGCCATCACACCAATATCGTCGCATCCATCTTCATTGACATATTGATACGCGTTGGGAATACAAGAATCGGACAAATTCAATGGTTGAATATTGTACTTCAAACGTCGATCTGACGTTGTTACAAAGTTGTTAGCATAGACGATGCCGCGAATGTCCATCGTTGCACGTGGTTGTTGTGTGGGACCTAGATTTACACCCACACGACGATTTGTCATATCAAATGTAAAAATAGGTTCAGTAAAACCCATAACGGTTGAAATACGAATTGTGCTAACTACACCATCCAATACACTCATTGTGGAACCATATGCATCACCCCATGATAGCAGACCAGTTGAAATACAATTTGCGCTAATACAGTTGACATCTAATTCTCCAATACGTCCTACACCTGCGGATAAATGATCTGTTAGAATTGTGGAAATATTTACATAAAATCCAACAAACGACGAGTTTAGCATTTGTGAAGCTGAGATGAACGAAGTGCTGATGGATGTACCTTGTGCAATTTCAAATGTAATTGATCCTGAAGAGATTGAAGAAATATTCAAATTTCTTGCTGAACCGTTTTCAAATCGTAGATTTGTTGTCGATATATTGATTGAACTAATATTGGACCCTGTGGCTGTCACAAATGTACCTTCACCAAATCGTAGATACGATGTTGATGCATTAATTGTACTTAGATTTGATCCTTCTGCATAGACAAACGAACCTTGATCAAAGCGGAGATTTGTTGTGGATGTAT